>OLSH01001187.1_pt1 | contig 14486 bp, 9 predicted proteins | sample 1643221 | NCBI WGS metagenome assembly OLSH01 (sample SAMEA3136681, study PRJEB25190) | human gut metagenome | biome: human gut; feature: human-associated habitat; material: faeces | place: Austria | collected 2013 | reverse complement strand
CCGGATGCCTTCCAGGGACTCCTTGTCTGCCAGGCCCCGAAGTGTGCGCATATGATGCCGCAGGTCATGGGATGCGGTCCTTGCGGCTTTGATCTGTTCTGTCAGCTGCAGATAGTGATCTTTCTGCATGGCGAGTTGACGTTCCATCTGCCGGTGTTCCTCCTGCATGGTAAGGCTGCGGCGGTATACCTCCGCAAGATTGCCGCACAGTACACAGAAGAGACCAACCATGAGGGCTGCCCCGCCAATCTCTACAAACCGTCCGCCGTATACAGGCTCATACATGGACATAAACCGGTCCGAAAGAAGAGCTGCGGCAAATATTACTGAGGTATAGAGCAGCAGGAGCGAATATTTTTTCTGCAGAATGAATGCCATGGCTGAAGTGATGAGAAGGTAGAGGGCAGTTCCGTATTTTAACAGGCCGGAAATAAAGGAAAAGCCTGTGAGCATACTGACACTCATGCGGGAAGCAAAGATACCCACAGCCAGGGATATTACGGTTCCCAAGGAGCAGACGGTGATCCACGGGATGGAAAATACCCCCTTCAGACTGCAGAGGCTGCTTTGCAGTATCACCACCAGCAGCAGAATAAAATAAAAACAGGTCAGATTCAGTGTGTACCAGGGCTGTACCCCGGTGGTGAAAAAGCCGTGCAGCAGGGGAAAGGCCGTATACCCAATATGGCACAGGCACAGCAGGGCGTACAAAAACCCTTTGTTCCACCGGGCGCGGACTCCTATGTAAAGGGACAGAAATACACCAAATGAGGCCAAAAGCAGAGATGTAATGCGCAGCATATGCCGTGTTTCCCTGGCGCTGCTCACCGCATCGACCGTTCCGAATGCTGGTGGATAGACCATTCCGCTGTATATCCAGGAATAGTCAGTGACAGCCAGAAGGAGGACAGCGGTTCCTTCGCTCTGGAAAATGACCATGCGGTTGTTGATGGCAGGTTTGTAGGCGTGAGGCGCCGGATTTCCTGACTGCAGAAGCAGTTGATTATCCAGGTAAAGACTGTAGGAGGAGTAGATTTCCGGAAGCTCCAGCGCATATGAGCGGAGACCGGGAGGAAGATGCAGGGTGAGGCGGTAAGTACAGCATCCGTGAGGAGAATTAATATAATTTCCTGTCTCCATTCCTCCGTACTGTCCTACAGATACATACTGCCGGTAAGTATCTGCCGGCCTTTTGGCAAAGGTTTCAGGTGAAAAGCTCACATTGGGATAAAACTCCCATTCGCGGATCAGGTAGCGCAGGGGTTCTTGGGCAAGCTCACCCTCAGACAGAGAGAGGACGCCGCAGATCGGCTGGGCACCATTTCGTGTATATTTATTGTCATATCGGTACAGCAGTCTGAACATAAAAAGCGAAGCGATCAGAATAAAAAAAGGAATGACTCCGAGAAGAAACAGCTTTTTAGCGTTTTTCATGGCTTGCCCTCCTTTTCAGTATAAATATAATGACAGCAGAGAAAGACAGGATACCTGCAGCCAGGTACAAGATGATATAAGCTGCCTTTTTCCGGGACAGTGGTTCCGGTATCTGCCCGTCTTCCTGCTGAAGTGTGTATGTACCGGTGGCGTATATTTTAGCTGAGGCTCTGTTCTGCCGGGCCAGATACTGTATCTGGCTTTTACTGCCTGTGCCTACGTGGATCAGAGACAGTTGTTTGGCCTCATCCTTGTCCGGGAAGGGAAAGGGCATGGTCACAGTGCTCTCTGAAAGCGTGCCGGCTTCGCTGCCGTCAATACGGATCGACAGGGTAAAGGAGTAATCGTCCGTCTTCTGAATGGAAATTTCAAACAGAGCATGGTCTGCCAGATCCAGAGCGGAGAGGTAGGCAGAGGGGATTTCCACGGTGATCCCCTTCTTCTCAAAAAGAACAGAATCCGGATTTGCCTCCAGCAGCATCCGCAGGCGTGCTCCAGTGATGATAGTTGAGGTGTCAGTGACCTGTTCCATTACAGGCGTCTGTTCCTTGTCCCCGAGGGAAGTCTCAGATGTTTTCTCCGAAGGGGCAGTGGTCCCTGTCTTATCCGTATTCGTGCTTGCAGTGACAGAGGTATCCGGCTGCGCGGATGAGGGCGGCGTTTGAAGCGTCGGGCGTGTAATGTGGGTCTCTGTGCCGCTGCCGTCCGGCGTTGTGCTGTCCGGCGCTGAGTTATCCGGCACAGGCTGCTGTTTTTCGTCTGTGGTGCCGGGCATATCCTCTGCTTCCTGGGTATCGGTGACAGGAGGGGGCTGATTGAAAGACGGAAGTTCCTGTTCATTCCGGTCACCGCCGTCGTCATCACCACCGCCGTCAATATCCACTTTTCCGAAGGAGAATTTCAGGACGTTGGATCTGCCTTCCCTGCTTCCCCCCTCTACTAAAAGGCAGAAGAGATATTCTTTATCCTCAGAAAGGCCTACTACCTGCGCACTGAGGGAATAAACAGCGCTGCCTGGCAGTTCCATAATATCCCGCCAGGTTTTTCCGTTGTTATCTGAGTAAAATAATGTCATTTTGCGCGCGTCTGTAATTTCTGAAAAAAACTGTATTCCCACGCTGTCCATGAGTTGATAGGCGGCTGAAAGGAATGGCTGATCCGGTGCTATGATATGCAGGGGAATCTGCATAGGAGCCGGATAGACGGGAAACCAATCGGGGATAAGGGGCACAACCGTAATTGTGAAATCCCCTGCTGTGGGGTAGGAGTCCTGTAATCCTTCTATACTGACAGGGCAGTCGTATGCGTAATCAAAACCGTCATCGGAAGTGATAAGATAGTGCAGGCTGTCTCTGATGATCTGGTCGGAATAAACGCCTGTGGGATAGCAGTAGCCGGTAGTTTCAAAATGTCGGTCATATAAACGGAAATCAAAGTCCAGGGCTACGGCATCCGGTGATTCCGGATAAACCTGACAGCCCAGCAGGGAGACAGAAGAAAGAGCGGAAACGGCAGTGCCGCTTTCGCTGGTGATGCTGCTGAGCACAGCACGCAGAGGCCGTTTTGTGCTGAGGGCCAGCGCGCCTTGTCCCTGTGCTGATATATGGGCCAGTGCCAGAACAGAATCGGGTCCGTCTTCATAGGATACAGCCACAGCATTTCTGCCGCAGGCAGTGACAGAGGCCAGATTGGAGTCCCATACTCCCTGATCCACTATCTGTACAGCGGAGCAGTTTTTTCCGGAGGCTGTGATCTGCGTCTGTTCTGTGGTGTTCAGGTATCCGTTTACCAAAAACATGGGCTGTGTTCCGGCACCTCCGTAGAATTCAACAGGCCCTTTTACATAAAAACTGCAGTCGTACGGAATCTGTATCCCGTAAATTCCCATATAAACCGCAGTGGGAGTGCTGACTTCTATTGTATTGGGAAAGTTTTCCCATATAATATGATCCGTGAGGATGATCGTGTCTGTGGGATGATACAGCAGTGCTTCGTACAGTTCACGTGCATTGGAGCAATAGGTGCTTTCCGTGATCTCTGCGGCGCTTGCAGGACAGGCAGATAAAAAAGTCAGGGAAAACAGTATGAGAACAGTGAAAAACAGTGTTTTTGCTGATTTCATATATCCTCCTCTCTTCGGAGATCTTTCAGGGAGTATTCAAGAAAGGCTTTTTTCAAAGCTTTTCTTCCCCGTTGGCGGATAGGTACATGTTCATTGTTTTTCAGAAGAAATTCATCGGAGGGTACGCTGTCTATCCAGTCCATATTGACCATGATATTTCGGTTACAGGATAAAAAACGGGAATCCATGGCAAGGGTGTCCAGAACAGCGGCAATGGGGTCATAAACCATGATCTGCTTATCCAAAAGATGCACATAGGTGTGCCTGGAAATACAATCAACATAAAGAATATCGCCCAGCAGAATTTTTGTTTTAAGGTTTCCTTTTGCCGTAAGTGTTATGTACTGGCTGTTTTTTTCAAAGGGGCAGCAGACAATGTCAAGGGCCTTCTCCAGGGCCTCTTTTTTCAGAGGTTTGGTCAGATAATAAGATGCATTTACCTCATAACTTTCCACTGCATGTACATAACTGGTGGTGAAGAAGATAAGGGAGCAGGAGGTGTCTGTCTGCCGGATCTTTCTGGCTGTGTCCATGCCGTTTATACCGTCCATATAGATATCCAGGAAAACGAGGTCATATCGTCCCGGGTAATGGGAATCAAGAAAATCCTGACCGGAGGAATAGCATGTCCAGTCAGCAGATATGTTTTTATTCTGAAAGTAGGATTTCAGCATTTTGATCAGTTCCCGGCTGTCGTTTTCTATGTCTTCAACTATAGCTATCTGCATAAAGATGTCTCCCCTCATTGCCCTGTAATGTATTATTTATAAATATTTTAACATAACAATTTTTAATTTACATTGCTAAAAACGGAATTTGGAGCAGAAAACCGGATTTTCAGTAATGAAAATATGACTTTTCGTCTTCAAACCGGAGTTTGAGTAAGGGTTTCTATCCATTCATTGTGGTATATGATATATTTTTATAATAAAGCACGAAAGCACGGAAAGTAAAAAGGCTGGTTTATACTGTCCACGCGGATGGGAGGAAATATTATGGATGAAAAAAGAGAATTTTCTATTACGATCACAGGCTTTGAGTGTAATACATGGCAGGGGGACTTTGCGTGTGATGGATTTAATGCACCGTTTTTGAGTGAACTGGATCTGATTCATCTGATGGAAGACCAATTGAATGTATGCTCTCCCGTAACACCAAAGTCACAGGATCCGGAAGAATAGTCAGGAGAAGGAAACGAATGGGATATTAGGAAAAGTATCGGCAGACCAAATGGCTGCCGGTACTTTTTTTAGAAAGAAATAATATTGAATCTTATTGGTTAAAAAGTTATAATGATAAGGCACATAAACCAACAGCGGAAGAACCGGGGGATTCCGGTCAGTGCAGTGAATGTTTAGATCTGCTGAAGAGTTATAACACGCAGACAGAAGAGGAGAGAAATGAAAAAGAAAACAGGATATATCTATTTGTTTATTACATTTTTTATATGGGGCAGCATCTACGTGGTGAGCAAATTTGCCCTTGACGTTATGGCGCCTTTTATGCTGCTTCTTGTCAGGTATCTGGTTTCAGTGGCAGCCCTTGCCGTGCTGCTCAAACTGCGGGGAACCAGGAAAAAGGTGAAGAAGGGAGACTGGAAATATATTCTGATCGTAGGCGCTCTGGGATATTTTGTCTCCATTGGCTGTCAGGTCATAGGAACAAATCTTCTTGATGCCTCCCTGGCTTCTCTGATCAATGCCATGAATCCAATCTCCATTTCTATACTGGCTGTGATATTTCTGGGAGAAAAGATATATATAAAAGATGTGGTGAGTATTGCGGTATCCCTTGTGGGAGTTTACATAATATTGGGAGCGGGAGGAGGCAGCATCAGTGCCGCAGGCGTGCTGGCCTCAGTATGTTCCGTGCTTTTGTGGTCAGGGGCATCTGTGGCTATCCGGAGGATCTCCGGTGGTTACGATCCTGTCCAGATCGCGCTGTACGGAATGGCTGTTGCGCTTCTTTTAAATATTCCGGCTGCCGGGGTGGAGGCGGTGAGTGTACACAGCACCTTTACTGCCAAAGCTGTCTGGTCCTGCATTTATCTGGGAATTGTGGGGACAGCGGTTGCGCATACCTTATGGAATATGAGCCTGAAGCTTCTGGATGCCAGCGTGTGTTCCATGTTTTATCCTCTGCAGCCTTTGACCTCTGCAGTGCTGGGGATTTTCTTTCTGCACGAGGTGATCACGTGGAACTTTGTGGTGGGAGGCCTGCTTATCTGCGCAGGTGTGCTGATCACAGTTCTCTTTACAGCAGGGAAAAAGCAGCAAAGAGAAGTAACCGGCGGTGTGAAACAGAAAGAAAAGTTGGAGTGAAAAATGCATAGCACAGAAAAGAAGGAGCCGGCTTATATTAAGCGTTATTAAGCGGTATCTATCAGAACGAGCATAATGGGCAAAAATATACGCCGATATTTTCTCCTCTCAACAAAAATGATCAGAAAAGGCAGAAACAGGACAGCTATTTCTTTAGCATCTGTATCACCTATTGCGGTAAAAAGTGTGGAACCAGAATAAGGATTCCACACTTTTTTGTGTTTAGCCGGTCCCCTGTTCAGACAGCGGCTGTTCTGCAAAGTATGAACAGGGACATTGCCTGTCTCTTACAGGTGTAGAAGAGCATTAAATCTATTGAATCTTATTTCGTAAAAAGCTATAATAGTAATATTATATATTGGTTGGATGCGGTAGACGCGGGGGAGAACAGATGGAATTGTCAAATATGCATTACAGTAAAAAAAGAAAATACAGATATCCCGCAAAAAGCCGAAGAATCTGGATCATGATCTCCGTTTTGCTGGTATCCTGTTGTATCCTGGATCTGATCTATTATAAAAAGGTACAGGATGGACTTTTGGAACAGACATACAGTGATCTGAAAAAGGAAAGTAATATCGCCCGGGGGAATCTGGAAAGCCGTTTACAGGCAAAACAGGAATGGCTGGAGATGATAGCAGCGTTTTGTGATATACCGGACGGTTCAGGAACCGAAAACTGGTGGGATAAGACCAGGCAGTTCTGCTCAGAAGATTACAGACTGGAAATGGGAGATACGCAGGGCAATATATATTACGGAGACCACCAGTCAGGCTATGTTGGGGATAAACCGTATTACCGGGAAATTATAGCTGGAAAAAGAAGTATATCCCGAATCCAGTCCATGGGATATCAGGATCAGGACAGTATTGTAGTGGGGGTTCCCATCTTCCGGGACGGGAAAGTGGAAGGTGCCGTATGCGCGGAATATACAGTGAGCAGCCTGGGAAATCTGATCAACGGCTCGGAAATGAGTCAATACGGGGCGAATCTTGTATTTACCCCCGAGGGCAAACTGGCTGCATCCTACAGCGGGATGGAACATTTTGAGACAGTTTATGAAATGCTGGAAACCATGGAATATAAAAAACAGGGTGAAGTCCGGCAGTTCAGAAAGAGCATAGAAGCCGGGGAATCGGGATATCTGATATATTATAACGAGGGTAAGATGCGTCTTCTCTATTATCAGCCTGTGGGCATCAGGGACTGGGCAATAGCTACCCTGGTTGTCACAGACAGTTATGAGAAGATTTTCAATGATTTAAGGAGCATGTCCATTGTTATCCTGTTGGCAACCACTGTCCTGATCACGGCTGCCGCTATTCTCACGGCTTACGCGCTGAAGGTAAGGCGTAAAGAGATCGAGAAGGTGAAAAAGGATGCCCTGACAGGAGTTTTCACCAGAGAGGCCGCGCTTCAGATGATACAAAAAGAGTTTGGAAAAAAGGACGGCGGGAATTATAGGGTGTGCATGTTCCTGGATATAGACCATTTCAAAGAAATCAATGATACATATGGGCATGATGCCGGTGACAGAGTCCTGATCGAATCAGGGGCAATTTTAAAAAGATGTCTGAGAAATACAGATATCGTGAGCAGATACGGCGGTGATGAATTCTGTATATGGGTCTATGGTGAGGCGGACAGCACTGTGCTTGTGAACATTGCCAACAGGATCCTGGGGGAATTCCGTAAAATCGGCTCTGTGAGTGTCAGCATCGGGATTGCTGCGGCAAAACAGAAGGAGTCTGATTACCTGGAGGTTCTAAAACGGGCGGATCAGGCCCTGTATAAGGCAAAAAGGCAGGGCAGGAATCAGTATGTTTTGGATTATTCAAAAGAGGAGACATGAGTGTGAGATGTATTCCGGTTTCAGGAGTATTGTATGGATTTTTATTTATAACTGTAGGAACAGGGATAGTTATGAAATGATACGATAAATATGTAAAATGAGAGACTGATAAATAGAAATATAAGCCGTCAGATAATTTCAAATATCTGGCGGCTTATATTTGCTTTTACCGGGTAAAATGGCAGGAATATACCTGTAGGATATTATTCTTGAATATTGGATATATCTGTGGAAAAATTTTCTGAACTTGTCCGCTTTACAGGGAACGGTTGTTTATGATACCGTGGATAAAGGTGAAGGGCAGGACAAAAGGATACTGTCTGAAGACGGATACAGAGGAGAAGAGTATGAGAAAGAAACAGGTATTGTTTATACTTACGGCTATTTTATTAACTCTGTCAGGATGCGGGGCCAGGGTTCAGAAGGGCGAAGGATTGGTGCCTCCAAAGGGACAGGATACAGAGGAGAAGACAGAGCTGGCCGTATTTTATTCCGGTGAGGATGCCAGAAGAATTTCCGTGATGGAGGAATTGTGCGAAAAATTTATGGAAGAGAATCAGGATATACAGCTTATAAGTGAGCACTCCGGCAGCGGAATCTACTCGGAGACATTAAAAGCGAAGGAAGCGGCCGGAGAGTTTCCCGACATTTTTGAGATTCAGGATCCGTATACTTTTGCGGAGGCCGGAAAGCTTGGAGTCATAACAGAGAATGTGGGGAAACTGGTGGAACAGCCGTTTACCATTGATGGAAATATCTATGCTGTGCCTTTTTACAAGACTTCTTTTGGAATTATCTATAACCAGGTGATCTTTAAGGAACTGGGATTGGAAGTTCCCAGGACATACGGGGAATTTTTGGAGGTGTGCAGAACTTTAAAGCAAAGTGGTACTGCACCTTTAGCTGCGGGGGGAAATCCCACAGAGACGGGAAAATACTGGCTGAATTATTATTTTCAGGTGGATATTGCAAAAGAAGACCCAAACTGGCAGAAAAAGAAAAATGAAGGCCGGGTATCCTTTCAGGACGACAATGTAAAGAAAATGCTCACAGATTATCAGGATATGATGAATGGGGAGTATATGCTGGAAGACTCTGTAAATATGAATGAGAATCAGGTTATTCAGGCTCTGATCAACCAGGATGCTGCCATGGTACTAACGGCACCTTCTATGGTTTCAAAAATATGGGAGGCATACCCTCTGGCAGTGGAATCCGGAAAGAATACCCTGGGCGAGGAGCTGGAGGAGGATCCCTGCAGATTCCGGCTGGGTTGGTTCTTTCTGCAGGACCAGGCAGGTGAGCCTGTGGTAGTCAGTGAAAAAGGTGCACAGTGGGCAGTTTCGGACACCTGCGGGGAGAACGCGGAAAAGAACCAGGCAGCCATGAGATTCTTGGAATTTTGTTACAGGAAAGAGAACTATAGAAAAGTATTGCAGACCGTTTACGCCATCCCTGCAACTAAGGAGAAAATACTGTACCCTGCCCCGGCAGTGCAGCAGAGCTTTCTTGTGGATTACAGGTATGCAGATAAAAGCGATGTGTATCTGGGGAATGAGGATACACCGGAGAATTTCAAGCGCAGCATGTACGATGTATTTTTTTCTGTTGCAACTAAGACCATGAGTGTGGACACAGCGGCGGAAAAACTGGATGAATACTGGGACAACATGGCGGGAGGCTGAAGGAGGAGCAAATGAAAAGAAAGGAAAACAGACAGCACTATCAGAGCCTTTTTGTAAAATCCGTGGCTGCACTGATTTTGATCGGCATTGTTCCTCTATTGATCATGGGTATATCCATCTACAGATCTTATATGGACTCCCTGAGACAGACCCTTCTCTCCAATATGTACCGAAGTGCCCTCTATGTGGGGAAAAATGCGGCGGATATGTTTCAGGAGATGGAGGAGACTACAAAATATTTTTATAATTATAATATCACAGAGTATGATTACCTCTATGAGCTGATGGAGGATGATACTATTACCCAGGCCCGCAGGGAAGCTTTGATGAATGACGTACTGCGAGACATTTTATATATGAATCAGCATATTGACCATGTGTTTTTTATCACCCCCAAAGGGGAGCAGTATTCTGTCATGCGTCCGCCGGAGGTCATGGTGAAGGAGGAGGAGATGAGTCAGTTTCATGAGGAAAATTTCCTGAAAGGGGAGAAACAGATGCGCCTTCTGCCTACTCACAAAACCAGTTATTATTCGGATGTCAGCGATTTTACTGTGACCAGGAATATCATGAACACAAGAACCATACAGTCGGCGGACGGACAGGTGCTGGGAACGCTGTATATTGATGTGAGCGCAGAGTATTTTGACAGTATCATCAATGAGACGGATTTGGAGGATGGCTGCAGGATGTATGTCATAGACAGAAAAAAGAAGGTCTTTGTCTACAGCCAGGAGAAGGAAAATATCGGAGGCAGCATCGGTAAGCTGGAGGAATATCTGTCTGATATGGAGGAGGATAAGCAGTACATAAAAGCAGACGGGAACTATTTTATATATAGGCTGATCCCTGAGACAGACTGGATCGTGACCGAGGAGATTCCTGCGTTTAACCTGGAGAACAGCTATCAGGAAATACAGACGAATATTTTGATCATCATTGGATTCAGTGTGGTCCTGCTCATGATCATCTATTTCTTTTATTCAAAAATGATGAATAAGCCTATCCTCACATTAAAAGATGCTATGGAACAGATCCAGGACGGCAATCTGGACACAAGAGTGACAATAAAGTCCAATGACGAGGTAGGATTCCTTGCAAAAGGATTGAATCAAATGACGGAGAACCTGCAGAATCACATACAGCAGGTGTATATAGCGGAAATCCGGCAGCGGGATGCGGAGATAGAGGCTTTGAAGACGCAGATACAGCCTCATTATCTCTACAATACTCTGGATGTTATCCGAATGACTGCCATTACAAATGATGATAATGTGACGGCAGAGATGATAGACAGTCTGTCAGGTCAGCTTAAGTATCTGATAGGGAACGCCAGGGATATGGTTACTCTCCAGGCTGAGATTGACAGTATACGCAATTATTTTAAGATCATCCGTATCCGGTATGACAACCGTTTTGAGCTGGAGATCAATATCGAGGAGAAGCTTTTGGGCTTGGAAGTCCCTCAGCTGATCATTCAGCCTGTAGTGGAGAATGCAGTTAAATACGGTCTGAAACCCAAAGACGGTACAGGGGTCATAGCTGTCAATGCCAAGGAAGAGGAAGGCTGTCTGGTGATCACAGTGATGGACAACGGTGTGGGGATGGAACCGGAGCGGCTGAAAGCGGTACAGAAACGTCTGGAGAGCCCTGAGACAGTCAAGCACCCCAGGAGTAAACGGGCCAGTCTTGGACTCAAGAATGTGTATGACCGCATTAAGCTCATGTTTGGTGATGCTTACGGTCTGGAGATAAGCAGCTTTGAGAATATAGGAACTATGGTAAAATACCGGCTTCCCATCATAGACGGGACCAGTCCGGCAAAAGAGGATTGGGGAGGAGAGAATGTTTAAAATTATTATTGCAGATGACGAGCCGGTAATTATCAGGGGGCTGAAAAAAATGATGAATTGGGAGCGGCTGAACGCGGAGGTGATCGGGGAGGCTGCCAACGGGGAGGAACTGCTGAAAAAGACGGAAGAGCTGAAACCGGATATTATTATTTCGGATGTTGCCATGCCCAGAAAGACAGGACTGGATGTTATCCGGCAGATTCGGGAGAATGGCTGGAAGATAAAGGTCATATTCCTGAGTGGATATCAGGAGTTTGACTATGTAAAGAAGGCGATCAGCTATGAGGCTGTGGACTATCTTCTGAAACCCGTGGGGCAGGAGGAACTGGAACAGTCTATTCTGAGGGCAGAGAAAATGCTGCGCACAGACAGTCCCATGGAATACTGGGAAGAAGAGAAGGATGACATGCAGACTGTTTTCAAGAAGATCAATTCAGAGTACGAGTGCAGAGATCTGTACAGCCATTTTCAGGAGATGGGGATTGAGACGGAGGGAAAACAGTTCGTTGGTGTGTGTTTTGCAATCTCCCCCGAATTGAATCGGAAAGTGACAGACCAGAATATGAGGGAGTTGCTGCGGTTCTCTATATTTAAGCGTATCCAGGATCATCTCCGGGAGAATAAATGCGGATTTGTGATCAAGCGGGAACCAAACAGCAGCAATGTGGTCCTCCTAATGGAGAAGGACTGTGATGAAGAATGGATTAAGCGGGAAATCGGACGAATCAGAGAGTGCATTTATGGAGAGTATAAAACATGGCTCATAACCGGTGTGGGAAAGTGTGTGGAGCAGGCCGCTGACCTGAAATATGCGTATAAAACTGCAAAATTTTCCTGTGAGCTGTACTATTTCTGCCGGGAGGAAGTGGTCTGGTATCAGGAAATATCCAGAGAATTCTGTTCCTCTTTTGAAGATTATAATTCATGCTATAAGGAACTGCTGGATCAGATCCTGAACAGGAGAGAGGAATGGACAAAAACTCTTTCCAGGATTTTAGATATTATTGAAAACCTGCATTACGGAAACAGATATGCAGCGGAGAACCGCAGTATTGCCATGGCTATGGATCTGTTCCGGGATTTGCAGGAATATCATGTGCTGACAGATGGCGTTAGGGAAGAGTATGACAGATTTACGGCAAAAATACGGACTCAGAGTACATTCCGTGATCTGAAAAAGCTGGTGTGCATTTATCTTGAAAAACTCATCGGAGAAAATGTATGCAGCGGTGCAGACAGTGAGCGTGAGTCCATCACTCTGGTAAAGAATTATATCCAGGAGCATTATGCGGAGGATATAAGTCTTGGGAGCATGGCCAAGATGGTATACATGAATCCGTATTATTTCAGTACATTTTTCAAAAAAGAGACAGGACAGAACTTTAAGAATTATCTGGTGGAGGTGCGCATGAGGCAGGCTATGAGACTGCTTATGGCCTCTGATATGAAGACATATGAGCTGGCAGAGGCCGTGGGGTATCATGATGTCCGCACATTTACGGATAAATTCAGGGAAGTCTTCGGAGACAGCCCCTCCGCATATAAAAAGCGCAGAAAAATATAAAGCATCTGTTTAGTCAAATCTGGGCATTTACTGGGCTGACCATGTATAAGAACAAGGGGAATATAAAAAGGGTGGTGTTTTTAATATTATTCCGTGGGGTTTTTTAGGAGAGCGTCCGATTTCATTGTCCGTGTTTTGAAAGTATGATACTCTTTCGTCAGTACAAGTGGTACGGAAAAATTCAGATGAAGGAAAGAGGGAAATATCATGAAGAAAAAGGTAGTAGCAGCGTTAATGTGTCTCACAATGGCTATGTCACTGGCAGCATGCGGCGGCGGTTCCGGCAGCTCAGGGGGAGAATCAGCTTCCAAAGGGGACAGTAAGGACCAGGAGAGAGTTGTAGAACTTTGGACCTGTTGGACAGACGGCGCGGATACACAGATCGCGGGTACGGAGCAGATCAAGAAGTTTGAGGAGGAGACAGGAGTTAAAGTAAATCAGACAAACTTCACATATGATATGCTTCATGAAAAGATTCTGACAGCGGCAGCAGGCGGTAATGTACCGGACCTGATCTGGGGACTTCCGGAATATGTAGGCGAGTTCTACAACATGGGAATCGTTGAGGATCTGACAGACCGGTTTAACGAATGGGAAGATAAAGACGCCCTGTCTGAGGCTGTGGTGAAAGCCATGACCATTGACGACAAGATCGTGGGTATCCCCTATGAGATGACTGTGCGTGCTTATCTGACACATGAAAAGGATATCACAGCAGCCGGCATTGAAGTGCCGGAAACATGGGAAGATCTGCTGGCACAGACAGATTATAAAGAGAAAAACGGAAAATACCTGACAGAGCTGGCCTGCACAGGCGTCCGCTCTGCACAGGAACTGCTGGTGTACCTGGCTCAGTACGATCTGGAAATTGCCTCTGCACAGGATGACGGAAAATATAAAAATACCTGGAAAGACAACAAGGAAGAGCTTGATAAAGCTGCAAAAGTGTTCCAGTTCTACAAAGACCTTGTAGACCAGGGCATCATTGATCCTAACTGCAAGAACTGGGGCTGGGAAGAGACAGACGAGAACTTTGCAACGGGTATCACCTCCACATATGTATCAGGAAACTGGCTGGCAGAGCGTGAATCCTCCAACCCGGATACCATGGATGATGTGGCAGTAACCGCCATCCCTTATCCCTCAGATGGACATGAGGCTACTTACATGGAATGTAAACCGCTGTTCATCATGGCTGACAGCAAGAATAAAGATGACGCGTTTGAGCTGGCGACTGCATTCTGCAGTAAAGAGTGGCAGGAAGCAGGATTTGCAGACCGTTCCCCGCGCTCTGATGTATCTACAGACAGCAAATGGAGCAAGGATTTCCAGGCATTATCCGATACAGGGATCACCTTCCCTCCGGTAACTCTGGGAGGTATCACACAGGCGATGCAGGATGCCATGGCGAAAGTGCTTCAGGAAGGTGAAACTCCCGAAGCAACCGCAGAATGGTTATGTGACGCAGTCAATGCCTCCTTATCCGATTCCGGTGAATTAAGCGAATAAAAAACAGAATGCCGGAATGTTTAGGCAGCAAGCATAAGCGTTTCGGCGCAGGAGTCCGGCTTGCCGGGCTCCTGTTTCTTTTCAGGCAGAAGTTCGTCCATTGGAAATGTTACGTTTCAGGCAGAGGTTCGTCCATTGGAAATGTT
>OLSH01001186.1_pt1 | contig 14498 bp, 16 predicted proteins | sample 1643221 | NCBI WGS metagenome assembly OLSH01 (sample SAMEA3136681, study PRJEB25190) | human gut metagenome | biome: human gut; feature: human-associated habitat; material: faeces | place: Austria | collected 2013 | reverse complement strand
CCTGCCATAACCTATCCTCCATAATTGTAGTGAAATAGTCTAAATATCTATCGACTACAATTATAGGTAAAGCTTGAGGATCAGGAAATCCGCAGGAATATTTGGCGCTTACTTTTCTGGTATATTTAATCTGGAAAATTTCTTTTGTATCATTTTCTTGGCAGTTTTTTTGGATGGGGCATTTATCTTAATAGTATTGCCAGATTGTTCAATATGTGGGACGAGTGTCGGGTGAAAGTTTTCATCGACTCTGATTCGATGACCATCTTTATTCTTCCCTTCTGTGAATGCATTGGGGATAACACCGCTCTGTCCCTTTAGCCCGAGGTTTTGCCGAATCATTTTTACAAACATGTTATTTACAAAGTAATTATCAACGTAAGTTCCTAATCCACTGTTACATCTTTTACAGACATTAAATAGCTTTAGAGTCTCATTTCCAAGCGATTGTGGAATGATATGTTCCTCGGTGAAGATATTATTTTTGTCAAAATCGGTCTCTGTTTTTCCGCAAAATATACATTTTTTCATTTGATTTTCCTTTCGTATATAATTACAACTTATTTTTTGTAGTGAAGTGATAAGATGACAATCATTTAGAATTGATTTGACAAAAATTAGGAAAAGCGTTATATTTAACACATAAAATTATATCAAAAAACACACAAACACGAAAGGGGAAAACGAAATGAAAAGCACGGGTGTTGTAAGAAAGCTTGATGAGTTGGGACGTATTACTTTACCAATTGAGTTAAGGAGAAACTTAGATATTGAAGATCGAGAGGCACTTGAGATCTTTGTGGATGATGACACAATTATTTTACGAAAGTACAATCCAGCGGACGTTTTTACTGGCGAGATGGATAACCTCATTGAGTACAAAGGCAAGAAAGTATCAAAGGCTTCCATTGTCAATTTAGCGAAACTTGCTGGATTAAAAATAATGGAATAACGCATTCCCAAGATAAATATTATCCTGGGTTTTTAATTTTGAGATTTTCTGTGGTATCAAAAATAGCAAGACTATATGATACCAAAGGCGGTCTTTAATCTAAAGTGCAGACCCGGAAACTAGTTGGCCAGGAAAAGTCAATCTTGTTTTCAGACAGTGACCAGAATATCAATTACACATAATCTCAATCTTTCCTAACTACTTTTTCGCCATACTATATATGAAGAAATTTTCACCCATGACTTGGAGCAGTAACAAAAGCTCTTATGTTGTGGGTGCTTTTTTCGTTCTAAGGATAACTTTTACATTTATATTACGAAAGGCTGTACAGAAGTACAGAAATGGTGAAAAAAATGAGTGAGAAATTTATTGTATTGGAAAACAACGAAAATAGCGCGGTCTATCAGGTAAAAGGAACGATCGGCACCTGTGTTGAAGTAACAGATACCCATGCCGGATGGATATCCCATAAAAACCTGAGACCTTATGATTTTGAAGGTCATATGGTACATGTTGAGGAGCTGTTGATCCATCGTGATTTTGCTTATACCTATTAGGGCAAGAGTTTGTTTTTGGAGATGGCGAAATGTCATCTCCATTAATTTTCGTTGAATACACTAGGAAAATAGAAGGTTTGTATGGAGAAGGGAAAATATCCCTGTGGCCACCTTCCTTCACGATTAAAGGAGAAAGATTACATGAACAAAGAAAAATTTGAATTCAACATCAATGTTAAAACGATATTAGGATATTTAGGACTTAAGGCAATCAAGACGTTTGTTTCTTTTGTTTTGGGTTTCCTTTTTATCTCTATTATTTTTTCGGTTATCTTTAAGTCTGGAATGCTGCAGGCTTTCTTTGGAAAAGATGATGTAAAACAAAAGCAGACGGTTGCTCAAAAAGCATATGATGCAAACTTAAAGGAGATCAATCAGCAGGAACAAGAGGTAGAGGATACGATCAATGCGCGCAAAAGTGAACAAGAAACTTTAAATGCTTCTGATGCTGCAGTTTCTGCCTCTGTGATCTATGTTATTGACGGCGATACGATCATCATAAAATTGGATGACGGTTCTGAAGAAAAAGTCCGTTTTATCGGTGTTGACTGTCCGGAAGATACAACAAAGAAAGAATACTTTGGGGATAAGGCAACAGCTTATACCAAACATCGCCTACTTGGAAAGACAATAAAAATGGAATACGATATAGACCATACAGATAAGTATGGACGTACTCTGGCCTATGTCTTTATAGATGGTGAACTATTTAATAAGACCTTGGTATCCAAAGGATATGCAGAAACAATGGAGATAGAGCCTAATACAAAATATTCCTTTGATTTATCTTTTGAGTGTTCAAAAGCAAAGTCTCGAAAGATTGGAATGTGGGAAAAATAAGAGCGAATGACAGAAAAGGCTTGCGATGCAGGTCTTTTTCTTTTTCTCTTTTTGCCATACTATAAATGAGAAAGAAAAAGAAAGGAGAAACAGCATGTCGAAACAAATAAGACGGATTTTTCTGGTGTTTTTAGGGGCTTTGTTCTACATAACTGGAGCAGTTTCCCCCGTGTTTGCAGCCGATGTAGGAGTTGGAGAGACAATCACATATAATGCAGATTCTGCCGCCGGATCGACTACGGGGAGCGAAAGCAGGAATGAGGGATCTAATCAAGATGCTTCTGCACAGGTTAACAATAGTTCTGTCTTTTCTTCCATGTCAAAAACATATACGGATATTATAGGAAACCCGAATAAAGCCGTCGTAAATAACGGAAGTCAGATTGTTACTTATAAAGAAGTCCCTGTCTCTACCGTGGATCTTCAAAGCTTTATTGGACAGATGTCTGGACTGCAGGGAAAAAACTTAAAAACAAATTACACAGATCATAATGCTTCTCCCATTCAAACGGATGCCAATGTCCAAAAGATCATAAGCGGACTAAAAAAAGATTACGGGATCAAGTCTGGTACGGCATCCAAGAAAGCCTATAAATCCGGGACCATAGGAGAAAAGTCTGGTATTGGAAAGAACGGAGGACTCCCTTTAGACGGAGGGTTCAGTTCACATCCTGGTCAAGCGTATTTGCCGGCGTTTAAAGCTCCAGAAGGATATTACAGCTGGCCTGCTGAAAAGAAAAAATGGGACGAGCAAATGAAAAAATGGGAAGAACAATGGAGAAATGATTTTAATAAGAAGAGAGAAGATCTGATTGGATCCGGGCTGGCCGACCAATCAACGCTGCCACAACGGGAAGAGATCGTTAAGAAATACTTGAACGAGCGGGTGACGGCTGGAGAGGATTCCGTAGACACTGCAGTAGTAAAAGAATTTAAAGTCACGAAGGAAGATAAGAAAGCGACCAAATCAAAGATCGGGACAAGAAAATGGTCCTGGATGATTTATACGGATAAGAACCGGAGCAAATGCATTTACTCTACAACGACCACGGTCCCATATCTCTCACTTGCCTATGATTCCGTGGGTACCTATTATATCGATGTTTATCAGGATATTGCCTATACATATGCCGACAACATGACCTACGATATAAATGAATACTGGTATCTCCAAGATACACAGCAAATATTATGGCAGAAGCATGTTAGGAAAGATAAATATTTGAATGAGAAGGATCCTGTTATTAAACAGGAAAAAGTTAATTCCTTTCGTCAGAAGGTTACTGAGGACATGGTGGATACTTGGATTACTGGACGTGGTGGTGCTACCCAAAGTTTTGATACAGAAAGGATTAAATAATGCAGCTATTTGTTATTGTAACTATGATCACAGCTATCATCTGTCTGATATTATTTCCTAAGTTTCCTAAAAAGAAACGGAAACATCGTATGAAACCGGTGGATCCGAACTATATACGAAAGGATGAAGTACGAAAAGAAGTGTTAGATGCTGATCGAGACAAACAAAATTCTATTCAGTAAAGAAGGCAGGCTCCTGTAACAGGGGTCTGTTTTTTATACCCCTATATTGTTCTTCATACTATAGATGAACGATGATCATTGAAGAAAAGGAGAAGATAATAAATTCATACACTTTTCTTCATCAATAGGAAGGGGGATTTTCAAGATAATTTATTGAAAATGAAGGAACTGCCTAAGAAGATTTATGGAGGAATATTTCATGAAAAAGAAAGTGGAGATTGCAAAGGAATTATTTCAAAAGACAGGACTATGGGCGAATGTAGGGGTTTTTGAAACAGGTTACACGCTTGGTATGACCGGTCCATCAGGGATCGCCTTATCACAGGAAAGGAGGAACACAAAAACTGCATCTACTCAGGCAAAGATTAATGCGACGGCCTATGTGCTGGAATGGATTCTTCAACAAAAGTCTAAGGATGGCATCAATGCTGTTTACAATTATGAGAATGACATTCTCTATTTGATGTATCGAAAAAGTGGCAGTTCAGATTTGGAGTGTTTCTTTACGGATGATCAGATCATTTGGCTTGATAATAAGGATGATAATGAAATACCATCTTTTTTTCGCAGAATGCTACCATGCATGTTAAAGGGTCTATTTAAGCTATATGGTGCTGGGAACTCTGAGGTTGCAGTGTTAGACGAAATCGTCAGACTTTATGATGAAAACATTGACAATGGAGAACAGTTTACAGAAAAAGTATTGTTGTTTTGTGACTTGAATTATTTTGGATGGGCAAACCAGATGCTAGGAAAGGGCATTGTTTATGTAGAAGATCCACAGAAGGATTATTTAAAAACACATGACGCAGCCGAATTTCTTCAAGCCATGCATACCGGAAATTACACAGCTCTTGATGAAATTGCACCACATCTAAAAAGTCATCTGGCGGAAATGGATAACATTACACCAAAGCAGTCAGCTGCATCACAAAAGAAAGCTGGAATCCGGGTGACTTATGAAAAATGCCGCGCAGGAGAATACCGATTAAATCTGGATTGGAAAGATGCGCAGTGCATGATTCCGGATCTTTCCTTTTTGGATGGATTTGTTCCGAACCAGGCTTTTTATAAGGCGGTAAGAAAGGTACATAGAAAATGCACCTCAATCATTGAACGAATGGACGCGGGATTATCTGGGCTGGATGCAATCGGGAAAGACTATGTAAATTCATTGCTTGTTGGACGTCCGGGAACCGGAAAGACAACGATGGTAAAAGCTATCTGTGCAACACTTGGCATTCCCCTTTATACAGTTCCTCTTTCTAAGAATATAGAAGAGGACACGTTTGAGGGAATGACAAAAGTCGTTGATGGGAATCTGACATTTGTGGAAACGAGATTTTTAAAGTGTTTTCAAAATGGTGGAATGGTCGTTTTAGAAGAAGTAAACCTTGCTGATCCTGGCATTGTTATGGGATGCTTGGGACAAGCGATCGAAGCTCCATTTTTACTTAATAAAAATGGATATGAAGAAGTACATCGGCATCCTTTGTGTGTTGTATTTGCAACGATGAATACGGGAACTGCGGGTTCCAGACCACTTTCTCAGGCTTTTAGCAGCCGGTTCAAAAATACCTATATTATTGATGATCCGAGCAGGGAAGATTTCATTCATGTCTTAACTAGGCAGCATCAAGATCAACAAGATTGTGAAAATGTATATCATTACTACAAGAGAATTATTGAAATACTTATCGAACAGTATAACGTTCCAGAGATTGCGTTGTCCTTGTCTTTGAGACAATGCATTGGGGCTTTGGATGATATGAGCGAAGGCTCAACTCTAAAAGAGGCCTTGTATGACACGATGATTGGTAAAATTGCAGAAAATGATTTAGAAATCGCAAATGAGATTAATGAAAGTGTCGTTGCTACTTGTATTGATTAAAAGGAGGAGATTATGGATTATGCAAAAGAAATGAGGGCGCTATATCAATCTCTGTCTCGAATTGCCAGGGGAATCACAGGACGTGCCATACCAGTTGTGGAGGTTCCTAACGCAAACTATAATGATGATCTTGCCTATACAATTTGTAAGAGAAAAAAAGCCCTGATTTATTTAAACAGCCATCATTCAATCGTCATGGGACTTGAGGCGAAAAAACGTCCTTCTTTTTTAAAGGGGATATTTTGTCATGAGTTAATGCATCAGCTTATAACGGATTCTCAATATGAGGAATATTGGGTGAAGAATAATTCATTGTCTCAAAGCGAAGCAAAAATATTTCATTTTATTGTAAATGTAATAGAAGACCCAAGAATCGAGTTTTTTGCATCACAATATGTCGGAGGAGTCTTAATCAAATGTTTAAGGTATACAATTCACTATATCTACCAGATAGCGTCACCTCTTGAGGAATCAGAAAACGCTTTATCTCAGTATTTCAACGCTCTGATTCAATTTGGAGATGGTGGATTTTTAAAAGGTGAATTTACATTTCCAGAAGCGAAGAAGTACTTCGAAGAGACGGTATCGTATGTTTTGAAGGCTATTGAAACACCGAAGTTTCAAGATGCTCTTGGGTATATGGTAAATGTTTTTGAAATAAGCCGGCCCTTATGGGAGGAACATGCAAAAGATGAACAGGCACTTACTGATATGCTTAACCAACTCTTTGAGGATGCCGGAAAAAGCGAGGCTTCTGGACAAGGGAGCTTTGGTGAGTTTACACCGACAGATGGAGATTCTGGATCTTCTACACAAAAGAAGCGAAGAATCACCGTCCGAAAAGTCACGGAGGAGGAACTTAGAAAGTTTGCAGAGAATAGCAGCAATATTTCATCTCAGGATGGCTCATCGCCTATTCCAGATGGAGCCACTGTCCTAGTAACAGATGGAGGTTCTGGGAATAATAGCTCTTCTATTGGCTCGTCTGCCTCGGCTTTATCAGAAAAGGAAACTGATTTATTGAATCAAGAGGAGAATTATGAGATTCATTATGAGGAAGCTAATGATGAGGAAACATTGAGGGAAGACTCTGAGTCAAGGGAAAAAGAGGAAAACAGTGCTAAAGATGGAGATGCATCGTGTGATGGCCATAACACTACTTCTGGAGAGAAAGGAGAGGGGCAAGAATCACCCCAAGATGCATCAAATAGCAGAAAAGTAGGCGAACCTAATCCTGTTCACCAAAAGAATTCTACATCTTTGCATGGGGATAGTACTTATTATTCTGATGGAGGATACGAAACCTTTACGGAAGAGGATGTTACGGAAGAAGATTACGAATTGACGGCCGAGGATATTCAAATGACCGTTGATGAAATAGAAAGAGAAAAGACTGTCATGCTACAGGAGGAACATGATGAACTCCTATCCGATGAAGTTGAACTTGATCTTAATATAAATTGTCCGGGATACGGAAAAATGATAGTTCGTAATGAAAACATGCAGTTGAGTACTGCGGATAAGTTGAAGTATGAAGATACATACCATGCTGTTTTATCGTCCATGGATGGAAAAATTCGAAATTTAACAAGGCAGCTTCGCAGGCTCTTTATTCAAGCGGCAGAAGAAAAAATGTTTAAAGGAAGTGGGAGACTAAGTCTTAAGAGAGTACAGAATGAAAGAATTACACCGAGAGTGTTTACAAGAAGAAGGGTTCCAAATAATTCTGATGTTTCCATTGCAATTGGTGTCGACAATTCTGGTTCTATGTCAGGTGAAAAAATTCAAATTGCCAGGCAGGTTGGAATTGCCCTTTGTGAGGCCTTTTATCAGCTTGATATACCGGTCTATTTACTTGGATATGATGCAGGATCTGTAGATGCCGACCAGAAGCATTTTGTGAAATGGAATAACACTAAAGCAGAGAGAATGTCGATTCTTACGATGTATGCCGGGGGCTGCAATAATGATGCCTATACCATTCGCTATTTGACAGAGCGTCTAAAAAAGCGAACGGAGGAACATAAGCTCCTTATTATGATCAGCGATGGAATGCCAAGCCATACTGTAGGAACAGTAGATGGCGTTTTAGATTGTAGAATCGCTGTCAAGAAAGCAGAGAAAAGTTGTGATGTTGTTGCCATTGGAATCGGAGACTGCAGTCCGGAAAATCTAAGAAAGATTTACGGAACCGTATTTCTTCATGTAGCACAAATAGACGACCTTTTTGGCCAACTTGGGAAAATCATCAAAGACAAAGTAAAAACATGGGATACATATTAAAAGGAGGAAGTCATGCAGGATATAAAAATTTGGGAAGACGGTGGAAGAGTCATTGTGGCCTTTGAAGGAATAGACAAAGATCAAAAAAAATTGATTGCGGATTTCGTCTCCAGCGTTTTGTCCGGTACGATCGAAATCAAAAAAATAGAAGGATTGATTCCTGCCGCAAACCATAAGCCAGAAGAACCACCTAAAATTCCAAAAAATGCGTCTTCTGTTTTGAAAGAAAAACGTGATGTACCATTTTGTTTTGGTCCTTATGTTGGGAAGACATCCGAAGAAATTCTTACATTGCAACAAAAAGAGAGTGACCAGGCTTCCGTTTGGCTGTTTTCTTATGCGAATAAGATTTCAAAGGAAAGTTTAAAGAAAGAACTGAAAGATAAATGCAGGGAATATTGGATTACTATTTCAAATAGGGATGTTTCTTCTTATCAAAAAGAAGATGTTCTTGAGTTTTTTGAAACATTCAATCCTGTTATTGGAGAAGGCATCCGATATGGGCTGCAAAACTATGGATATATGGATTATCATTTATTCGTTGATCAGGCAGAAATTGAAATACAGAGAGAAAGTGTAAAGGATTTATTAGGGTATTTAAAAAAGAAATGCTCAGATGCTTGATATTACAGAGGGGAACCTGCGGGTTTCCCTTTTTTACTCTATGAGGAAAAATTAAGTGTTCTCATACTATAGATAAAGGAACAATATAAAAATCAGAGGGGAGCTGATACTTATGGAGAAAATATTACGGATTGAGTACGAGGAGATCTTACTAGGGATTCGAAAGAATTTCTCAGTTTCATTATTTCACTATTCTAAAGTGCAAAATGAAAAAAATGCACTTACTATTTTAAAGATAGCTTTTTGTGATCATCTCAAATGTAATGTTTCAAATATTGATCATTACTTGAACCAAGAAATCATAGAAAAGATGAAACTTAGCAACTTACTAAAGTACATCCAATGTCCACCTGAAATTAATATCAAAAAGGATCTTTGGTTCCTAAAGTGGAAAATGTATCCTGAAACAAGGGTTATGTCAGATCGTCAGATTACGATACACACATATGAGAAGATTTTAGCAGAAGATGCAGGGAAATTTCCGAAGGACTATTTTGTTGGGACACAAGGAATGCTTCGATTCGGAATCTGTCTTCATTATATGATCAGTCGATATATGCAGTTTCCAAATATATTTAGTGCATATGAGGCATTTTCAGATACGCCCCAAATTTATCAAACTTTAAAAAAATATCGTCTTTTAGGACCATGTAAAGATACATTTCCCTACCCAGTGGATGCGCTTCATGCGATTTTGCCTGATAGTCAAAGAGACGATCTATTATACCATCTTTGCAAATTTCAAATGCTTTATAAGGAGGAGAAAAAATGCAGAAAAAGAAAAAGCTATTGATTGTCGTTACAATTGTCTTTTTTCTAACCTCCACTCTATTTTATATTACGCAAAAGGTCAATGGCATTACCGGAAACGAATGGATACTGAAGCAAAAAGAGCAGATCTATATGTTGGCAGATTTTTCACAAAATTTAGATGATGTCTATGCACTATACATTTCCGGAGCCATGGATAAGGACTCTTTCCTGGCAGAGTGGCAACGGCTCTCAGATGCCTTCGGAGTTATGGAGTTCCAACGGACCCAAGACAGTGAGAAGAATGTAGTCGCCCCTGAGAAACATACGAAAACAAGTAGGGAAGGAGCAGAGGCGATCAATACCATTTTTTATGACTTTCGTCTATTATTAAATGCCAGCGTGAAGGATAGTATCCCTATTCCAAGGACAGAGCTTTTGTATCAGCACTTGGCCTATTCAAAAAAAATAACGGAAGAATTAGAGATTTTTATGAAAGCATATCAAAAAGCAAAGGAGGATAATGAAACTTGAAATATATTTATGGAGGAAAAAGTGACAAGGGGTTTTCCAGAACAAAAAATGAAGACTTCATACAGGGAGTTGAACTGGATGAAGAGAATGTACTTTGTATCATCGCAGATGGAGCGGGTTCTCACGAAGGCGAACTGCAGCCAGGGCAAATTGTATGTAATGAGATTGAGTTGATGATACGTCGTCTCTTTGAGCAGGATAAACGCGTCTTTTTAAACAATGTAGAGTTGATTATGAAAGAAAGTATTCTGATGGCAAACCGGGTTCTTGGAGGCTTTAAAATGGGAAATGAGGAGCGCTTTGGAGGCTTTGCTGCAAGTGTTTCTATGGTTTTGGCAGATGAAGATGGATATCTGACATACGCTCATACGGGAAATACGAGAATCTATCTAATGTGTCCTGATCAGGCGAGTATCATGCGGCTGACACAGCTTACAAAAGACCAAACAGGAGCAAGAAAGCTCTTGGATGAAGGAAAAATTGATGAAGAAACTTATTATGCTATTCCTGAACGACTAAAGGTCTATGGCGGCATTGGGGTGGCATTAGAACCGGAAATTGAGACTGGTTGGCTCACTCTTGAAAGAGATGATATCATCTTACTTACGACAGATGGAATTCACTATGCTATTCGTCCAGAGGCCATGGCGGAATTATTTATCAATGCATCTAATTGCCAAGAGGGAATCGAAATTTTAATTAAGGCAGCGATCAGTGAGCAATATCCTGATAATGCAAGCGGTATTGCAATATTTTATCCTAATAAACCGTAAAAACAGGGCGCATTTGGCGCCCTGTTTTCATGCCTAGGTCAAATTTGAGTGTTTTAATGGGGGTTTCGGATTTGTTTTGTTTCGAAAGATCCGTTTTTTTCGCTTGATTAATTCAGCGCGCTCTAAAGAATCATCTCCATTTAAAAGCATTGCAAGAGACTCTGAGTCGATTGAGTTTAACAATTCATTTGTTACTACATGCATGACGACGATAGACGTCCAGTAGAGTTTCGGAGCTATATGCTGTACAGATAATTTTCTCACCTTATCAAAATAATCTAAGGCCATCTTTTTTGAGGCATCCACATCTTTTCCATTTAATTTATATTCCTTTCCCATAACCAATATTTTCATAATCAACCTCCTTTGTGATTTCACTCCCGCTCAATTATAGTATGACAAATCAAAGGGAGATTTTTTGATTTAAAACAGTTTCTCCATACTATGAATAGAAAAAGTTCATTGATGAAAGGAGATAAGGAAATGGGAAGAAAAAAGATGAGACCACTGATATCTTTGGATGCAGACGATGTTTTGTTCCGCTGCAATGATTATGCTGTGGAACTTGCAAATAAGAAGTATGATTATGATCCGCCGCTTAGTATCCGAGAGATCCAGCAGTGGGGGAGCAATGGATCAAGGATTGATATCATACATGAGTTTTACAAAGATGAGGAATTTTGCAGAAATCAGCCTGTTATGGATGGGGCCAGGGAATTCTTATTAGAATTACTTAAGATCGCGGATGTCATCATTACAACAGCAGTACCTGCAAACTGTATGGGTATCCGCATAGAGCGGATTATCGAAGAATTTCCATTCTTCCCTCGGGAGAATATCATTATAACAAGTCGGAAAGACGTAGTGGAAGCAGATATTATATTGGATGATGGGCAGCATAATGTTTTAAATTCTGGAGCCGCTTATCCGGTACTTTTCAGAAAACCTTGGAACCATACCATGACAGGGCTTCTATCTGTAACAAGTTATCAGCAGTTTTTGACTTTGATCAAAAATATCCTGAATGTTCAGACACCTTTATATGATTTAGAGTATAAGAAAGAAAAGATTTATTGCATTGTAGGACCATCTGGAAGCGGAAAGACGGGATTTGTGCGATACTTAACGAAGAATTTAAATATGCAAAGGATGCAATCTTATACGACCAGAAAACCATTTAGAAGTGATTATGACAAAACAGATTATATCTACATTACGAAAGACTGTTTTCATCAAATGGAAGATGAGGGCCTTTTTGCAGAAACCACTGTCTATGCAAGTGAAATGTACGGAACAACATTGTTGAGAGAGGAAGATTTCTCAGGAAAAGATTTTGTTATTCCACTTGATATCTGTGGTGCCGTCACGATGCAGTCGAATCATCCAAAGCGGACTGTACTTATATATCTGAAAAGGTCAAAGAATGAACTTATTAAAAGCTTGCTCCAAAAAGACATCGATGAAGATGAAAAGACATTTCGTTTATTATCATTAAATGACGAATTGAGAAATGAACAGCTTTGCGATAAGACGATTATAAACGACGGAGATTATAGAAGAATGGCAGCGGAGTTATTTGGAAAGTAAAAAGAAAAGGAGGTTCGTGAATGTACCCATATTTCAGCGGAAATAATATTCCAGTTACCACTGTAGCAGAACTTATGCAAAAAAGTCCTTTATATATACGACATTTGATATCTAAGAATATTTTGCAAATTGGCGCTGGCTATCATGTGAACGGAGATTACAAAAATGATTATTATATAAGTCCCTACCTCTTCTGGAAGAACACAGGAATCGTTGTGAATCAAGGGGACACCTTTGAAAAAACAATGCCGGTTTTTTCAAAAACATCCATTACAATCGACGAGGCAGCCAATGCGATGAAGAAACAACAAGAGTTTATCCGGGCAGGACTGAGGGAGCGTCGGCTTCCGTTTGGTTTTGCAGCGAAGAACGAAGCATCCGGACGATATAATTATTACATCTCTGCCTATCAATTCTGGGAATATACTGGATTTGTTATATGAGATTCTCAAGAAAAAGACCGTCAAGCAAGGCGGTCTTTTTCTTGTGGTTTTAATATAAAATGGAAAGTGATATACTAATTATGAAAAGCAAAAATGAAGATGTATTTACCTTTTGTTACTTAAGAATTAATTGAGTTTTTTAGATTGGTTACACGTTGGTTACAACGGTGGGTGTAAACGGCATAAAAAGGGAGTTTGCAGATTCGATTGAGGAAGCTGCTAAAGAAGGTAAGTTCTAAGGAATGGCTTAAAATAAGGATCTCTGATGGTGTAAGTGGCTGTCAGAGGTCCTTTTTTGGTGTGCGTAGGTTACGTATAGGTTACAAATTACACGGAACGGTTACACGGAAAATCTTTTTGACAGTGGGTTTCGGGGAGCAAAAAAGAGGCCTTCGGTGGGATACAAAATTTGTATCCCACCGTTTTCTTTCTTTTTGATTTGTATCCCACCGGAGGGTGTTTGTATCCCACCCCAAATTTAGTGTATCCCACCGGGACCTAAAAAGTTTAGAAAATTTGGCGTGTTTTTAATGGCTTGTAATCTTCTTCGAAGCACTGTTCTAAGATGAAAGAAAATGCAAAAAGAACTAGAATCATTTCTGTCCAGTCTTTTTATGGAGCAGAACCTTATGTTATAATTTAATTACAAAAGAGAAAGATTCGGAGGGAGAGAGTATGATTTGTCCGAAGTGTGGAAAAGAAAGCGTAAAGGATGCTTTGTATTGTGAGTGGTGCGGAACTCAGTTGAATCAAAAAAAGACAGTAATCTGTCCAAAGTGTGGTAGAGAGGGTATTAAGAATGCCTTATATTGTGAATGGTGTGGGGCTCAGTTAAATCAAAAAGAAATACCATCAAACAGAAATATGGAGAAATACGTCATATATAATTCAAAAAGTAAATTTTTGTGGTTAGTTTTTGCGTCAATATGTGGTGTCGGAGGAGGCCTTTTTATTTTGGGGCAAAGCAGAGAGGAATTGGCGGAATATCATATCACTGGACCAGGTCGTTTTTTAACAGGAAATCCAGATGGATTAATTATTGTAGGCTGGCTATGCATTATACTTTTTGGTGCTTTTTTATTATTCCTTTTATTGAATTATAAAAATTGTGCGAAAAGACCATGGTTTGTATTAAATTCAGATGGCTTCTATAGCTATTCAACTAATAGCGGATTTAAAGGAATGATTGGCTGGAATGAAATCAGGAATTTTCATATAGATTTACAAAATAATTCCAGATTTTTAGTCATAGAATTTATAACGAAAAATGAAAAATATGAGTCTACAAGAAAATATGCTATAGCTGAACGTAAGGCAAAGAAAAAACAAAAACAAAAGACAGTAAGAATCTTTATTAATTTTTTAGGCATTAGTGATAAAGAACTTATTGAAACAATGCATGAATTTCAAGAAGAGTATCAAAATAAAAATTTATATATACAGAATCGTTCCTTATAAATTCAAAACGTTTCATAGTTTTTAATTTTTGCTTTTTTGCAGTCGTCTACAAAAAAGAGATGTCATAAGGCATCTCTTTTTTTAGCTGTTGTATAGAAAATTTGCGGGCTATATTCTGTTTTGCATAGAAATGCTGAATGGCATAATCAAAGATAGAATTTAAAAAGCTTTTTGCTTTTTCACGAGAGGATGGTGATATTTGAATAATCTCTGATATTGTCAATATTAGTTGACACATTTTTCTCAAGCATATCACTGACTATG
>OLSH01001184.1_pt1 | contig 14538 bp, 19 predicted proteins | sample 1643221 | NCBI WGS metagenome assembly OLSH01 (sample SAMEA3136681, study PRJEB25190) | human gut metagenome | biome: human gut; feature: human-associated habitat; material: faeces | place: Austria | collected 2013 | reverse complement strand
GAAGCATCATACATGACAGAAGTGAATCCTAAACGGATCGCCTGTACACATAAGTCAAAAGATGCGCCGTGGTCTAAGTGAACACAAACAGGAACAGAAGCACGTTTTGCGTAGTCCAGCATGATCGGCCCGATCTCCTGCATAGTGATTAAGTTCTCATGTACCTCTGCATGCTGGATGATGACAGGAACATTGAGTTCTTCAGCGGCAGAGATCACTGCCTGTATAGATTCCAGGTTAGGAACATTGAATGCGCCGACAGCATACTTTTTCTCTTTTGCATCTTCTAAAATTTTTTTCATTGTTACTAGCATATCTTATACCTCCGTGAATCATTAATTACTTGGCTATAAAAAATTATAACCGATGGTAATAATAAAGTCAAATATAAAATTACCAATGGTAATAAAATGAAATAATAAAAATGTAAAATTATTGTATAGAAAAATTAATGTAATTGTAATTGTAATATATTTCTATGTAAGTTATAATAAAAAAAGTATAAGTTAAACGATTAGCAATATAAGGAGGTATAGGTTATGAAGAAAAAAATTGTAGTAGCTTTATGTGTTTTAACATTAGTATTAGGTTGTAATATTTCAACTAGAGCGGCCGATTATATTGATGGCGTTAATGGATTCGGAGGGATGCTAAAAGCGAATGGAAAAACAAATTATGTTCCATGTTATCCTCAAAAGTTAGGGAATAAAAATGGAAAATGGAGTTTGAAAGTAGAAAAAGTTCCAGGGTGGGGATTACAATATGAAACAAAATTTTGGGTTTCTACAGTTAAAGTATCAAGTAAAGGAAATGTAACTGAAGTGAAAAGAATTTCAAAAATCCATACTATATCACCAAAGAACGCAGGAAAAACATATAACTATAGCGATGGTAGTGCTATGTATAACAATGGAAAAGGAAAAAAGGTTGCATTGTTTGCAAAAACAACTAAAAGTCATGGAAGTAATAAGTACTTGGTTTCTGGATATTGGACAAGATAAAAATATTTGAGATTTTAAAATAGTGGTTGTAGCATATTAGCTCAACCACTATTTTTTTTGAGAATAATAAAATTTTGTGTATAGATTTTAAAGGCATTGAGGTTGATTTTGATGAAGTATTTTAGATTATAGAATCTAGAAGTAAGTCTCTATTTTGTTTAATGGAATTATTGGAATTAAATAGACCAGAAGTTCCACCAGTAAAAATATCAGCACCAGATTGAGAAAGAAGTTTTATTGTTAATATATTTACATTTCCATCAGCTTGAATATGAGTAGGTAATCCGGCAGTTTGAAGTCTATTTCGTATTTCTTGTATATGTAGCAAACTCTCCTTCTTAAGTGTTTGACCTGAAAAACCCGGATTAACAGTGAGTTTTAAAATCCAGGGGACTTCTTTTGCTAGTGAGAGTAAATCGTCTGGTGGAGCAGTGCCACACTTAAATGCCAATACAGGTTCCGCTCCAAACTTTCTTATTAAATCAAAGGTTTTCAGTGGATGTTTCATGGCTTCGTAGTGCACCGCAATATAATCTGCCCCAAGTTTTGCATAACGTTCAATATAAGAGTCTGGATCATATGTTGCCAGGTGGACTTCTATAGGTAAGGTTACTTCAGAGCGCATCATTTCTAATAGTGTATCTCCCAGAATGAAGCAATGATTAAATTTACCGTCTACCATATCATAATGAAAAAAAGAGATACCGGACTGTTCTGTTTCCAGTATTTGTTCTTTTAGATGAAGCAAATCCATACAGGATACAGAGGCAGAAACACATGGGGGGTCGAATATAAGTTTTTTCATAGGCGGAGCCTTCCTTTCCTCTAAATGAACGAAACTAAGTTGTATCTTTTCGTTCAGTATAAGAAAAAAAATACAAAAATGCAACAAATATAACCGATGGTCATAAAATTTGTATAATGTTTATAATTTTTTTATAAATTTAAGTCACTTTTCACAAAAAGAATGAAATATTATAAAAAAAGTTGACATTTTAGTGAGTGGTGGTAATATAGAACATAACCAGTGGCTATATTGGAGGGTAGCCAGAAAATGAGTAAGAGTTCATATTTTTTTCTAACGAAGGGAGCAGGCATTATGAAAATCGAAGGTATCGTATTAGTGAGGATTGATGACAGACTGATTCATGGTCAGGTTATGACTTCCTGGTTAAATTACACCGGAGCAAACAAAATTATGATTATTGATGATGAAGTTGCAAATGATCCATTTATGAAGAGTGTATTAAAAACATGCGTACCGGCAAACGTGAAACTGGCGACATTTACAGTGGAAAAGGCAGCGGTAAGATTGAAAAAAGGTTTTGCAGGAGACAAATGTATTATTCTCGTCAAATATCCAAAAACTTTATATCGCCTGAAGAGTGAAGGAGTCGTTTTTGATCATGTCAACATCGGAGGAATGGGAGTTAGTGGAGATCGCAAGAAATTTTTCCGCAATATTTCTGCATCTGATGAGGAAAAGCAGATGTTAAAAGAACTAGTAGATGCAGGATCTAAAATTGGAGTCAGGATCATTGCAGAAGACAGCGAGACCGACATTTCAAAGATGCTTTGATAATGGCTAATAAGGGACTGATAATATGAACATAAAATATGAGAAACTATTAACAGAAAGCGGAGAATAAAGGAGGTAAAGTATGAAAATTACACTGATTCAAGCGCTTTTGATTGGTATCGTTTATTATTTGGGTAATATCGGTACACCATGGTTGTCACTGCTGGGAAGTATTTCTGTCGTTTACAAACCATTGGTAGCAGGAACTATAGTAGGTTTTATTTTAGGGGATCCGGTACAGGGCTGTATGATTGGTGCAGCGATTAACTTACCGTATGTAGCTTTTATTTCAGCAGGAGGAACTGCGCCGGCTGACCCGGGACTTGCAGGAACAGTCGGAACAGCCTGGGCAATGGCAGCAGGGGTAAGTCCTGCGGTAGCAGTGACTTTGGCAGTGCCCTTGGGGCTGCTCGGAACTATGATTTGGGTCGCACATATGACTTTGGATGTTACTTTTGTACATATGGCTGATAAAGCAGCAGAGGAAGGGAATATCGAAAAGATTTGTTTCTATCATGTTGTTCCACCCCAGATCTTGATGTTTTGTTTATGTGTAATTCCGGCAACGGCTGCCACATATCTGGGATCATCAGCAGTTAAAGGGTTAATTGCACAATTGACAGGTAAACCATTGGATGTATTAGCTGTAATTGGGGCATTGCTTCCGGCACTTGGAATTGCGATGAATCTTAGAGCAATTAGTAGGCCAGGTACTTTATTATTCTATATTGTAGGATTTATTCTTGTTGTATATCTTGGACTTCCGGTTATTGCTGTAGCTGTTTTAGCTGGTGTTATAGGATATTTCTATACAATGTTGAGTAACCAAACACCCCAGGTAGCAGCAGCTGATTCAGGGGCAGCAGCTTCAATAGATGATGACGATGAGGAGGATTTTTAATATGGCAGAAGAAAAAAAGAAACAACTAAGTAAAAAAGATGTCGTAAAAGCCTTCTGGAGATGGACCTTTTTCTCTCATGCAAACTATAATTATGAACGGTTAGAAGCTACAGGTCTTGTATTTTCTTTTAAACACGTAATTAAAAAGCTGTATGGAGATGATCCGGAAGCCTACAAAGCATGTATTCAAAGACATATGCAGTTTTTTAATACAGAACCGCATATAGGCGGTGTTATTCCGGGTATTGTTTTGGCTATGGAAGAAGAACGCGCTAATGGAGCACCGATTACTGATGAGGCAATTAATGGTGTGAAAACAGGTTTAATGGGTCCATTTGCGGGTATTGGTGATACCCTCTGGCAGGGGACATTAACACCGATATTACTGGCATTTGGTGTCAGCATTGGTTCTAAAGGAAATTTAATGGGGCCATTAGTTTATACATTATTAATGTTTGGAATTATGTTTCCAGTAGCATATATTTGTTGGATGAAAGGGTATAGTTTAGGTAAAGAAGGTATTGAAAAAATCCTTGGTGGAAACCAGTTACAAATGTTAATTACAGGTGCTTCTGCAATGGGAGCAATTGTTTTAGGAGCTTTGTCGGCTCAGTTTGTAACGGTGCAATGTTCAGCAATTATAAAACTTGGTGCTTTAAAGATGAATGTCCAGGAAACAGTTTTTGATGCGTTGTTCAAAGGAATTTTGCCTTTGGGATTTACGTTACTTACTTTATACTTATTAAAGAACAAAAAGATGAAAGCGACAACAGTTATGGCAATTCTCATTGTCATTGGACTAGTTGGAGGAGCTATAGGATTCCTTGGTGCAAAATAGAATAGCGTGGAGGGAAGAACAATGGGAGAAATGGCAAGAACCCTTGTGTTTACAGGGGAAAAGCAAATTGAGATACAGGAATATCCGATTCCTGAAGTCAGTGACGATATGGTTCTGGTAAAAACAGATGCATGTGCGATCTGCACATGGGAGCAGAGGGTTTATACCGGAGTAAAAAAAGTAGATTTTCCGTTTATTGGCGGACATGAAATGGTCGGAAAAATTGTCAAGATGGGTAAAAATGTGGACCAGAGACAGTGGAGTGTCGGTGATTTTGTGGCAGTCGGGGTAACGCTGCCATGCAAAAACTGCTATCAGTGTAAGAGCGGAAATGAGCAGAACTGTGAACATTTTGATCACAGCAAACAATTAGAGGGACTTCCGGAGAAAGGTATGGGCGGATTGAGTTCCCATCTCTTAGTACATCCGTCAAACCTGTTTCACCTACATGATATAACACCGGAAGAAGCAACGATCACAGAACCATTATCCTGTGTGCTGCACAGTGTAGAAACTGCTGATATTGAATTTGGTGATACCGTTGTTGTGATCGGATGTGGAATCATGGGACTGCTGCACACGATCCTCGCAACAAAACGGGGAGCCTCTGTCATTGTCTCCGACACGAATGAAGAAAGAACAAAGCTGGGCTTAGAGCTGGGCGCAAATTATGCGGTAAATCCGGCGAAGGAAAACCTGGAAGAATTCGTGAAGGAAATCACAGGCGGAAACATGGCACAGGTTGTCTTTGATACGACACCGATCTCCAAAGTTGCCGAGGACGCAGTGAAGGCTGTCGCTAACAACGGACGTCTGGTACTTTACAGTTCATTCTATCCGGATACTCCGATCTCTATCAGTCCGGATTGGCTTCATAAGAGCGGTGCAAAGCTGATGGGTACAGCAAACTCCAACACCGTAGATTTTACAAAAGCGACGAGACTGCTCTCAGAGGGAGTTGTGGATGTAAAACCATTTGTCAGTGAAGTCTATGATTTGAGTGATTATCAGAAAGCATTTGAATCTGCCATTAAGGGCGATAAATTCAGAGTAGTATTAAAATTCTAAAGACGGGTGACCTTGTTGGTTGCCGCTGTCAGGATGCGGATAAAGCAGAGAGGGAGCCGGTTAAATAATGGCTTGCTCTCTGTTTTTCTGAACAAATGTATATTTAAAAAACCACTTTTATCCAACAGGATTTATGGTGTATACTATAGGTATCTGGGGTAATATTCGTCAAGAACTGAGGTCTCTTATACATACAAAGGAGGGCGTATGAGTGAAGTGAAAAAAAAGCAGCTGCTGTATATGCAGCTGAGAGATTCCATTTTGGCAGACTATAAGGACAAGCCATACTATTCTCCTTTGCCGGGGGAGCGCGAACTGTGCGATATTTATTCTGTCAGCCGGCCTACAGTCAGAAAGGCACTTGAAATCCTTGAGGATGAAGGATGTATCATAAGGCTGACGGGGAAAGGAGCGTTTTTTATCGGCAATAAGGAGTTTGTGGATGCGAATAATGATATGAGGTTCTCAGACATTGCTTTCTACAATCAGGTTAGTCTGAGGGGAGACTATACGAGCAGTAAGGTCCTGCTGCAGAAGATTGAGATTGCAGATAAAGAGGTTGCTGTGATGCTGAGACTTCCTAAAAATGCCAAGGTGTTTCATCTGGAGCGTCTGAGGTATATCAACGGCAAATTGTATTCTCTGGCCAATGCATATATTCCCTATGAGCTTTGTCCTGAGCTTACGGAATATGATTTTTCAGACCGTTCTCTGCACAACACACTTTGTCAGTACGGTCATGTGCCGTTTAAAGCGGACAAAACCATAGAAATTTCAAAAGCATCCGAGTATGATGCCATGCATTTAGATCTGAAACCCGGAGACCCGATTTCAATTTCTTCCACAGTGACGTACGATGAGCAGGGGAATATGCTGGAATATGCGGTAACGAGGGCCGATGCATATAAGACTCTGATACAGATGCAGGTGTATAACCAGGATCATGTTAAAGACAAGGTTATGAGAGAGAAGCGCCAGTAGTACGCCGGCGCTTTTCAATTCAGTTCCATAGATGAAGCCGGTAATGAAGTCATTTTGATGGGAACCGGACTGGGATTTAAGGGGAAAGAAGGAAAGCTGTATGTTTCAGCAATTTTCGACTGCTTTGATCTTGGCGTTCTTGGTCTTGCATTGGAAATGAACATGAAAGCGGATCTGTGTGTCCAAACCTTGGAGAACGCCTTAACTGCATATCCGTCTTTGGAAGGAGCCATTATACACAGCGACCGTGGAACGCAGTATATCAGTGAGGTCTACCGCCAGAATATTCGGAAACACGGTATCCATCAAAGTAAGAATAGTACCGGAGGACGATGTCATGATAATGCACGATGTGAGAGTATGTGGGTACGGTTGAAGACAGAACTCCCCTATGACCGTTACGATGCAAGAGAGATGACAGTAGAAGAATTAAAGGTACTCATCTGGAGATACCTTCTCAGCTACTGGAACAACCGAAGAATCTGCTCCGCCAATGGAGGCCTGTCTCCCATGTTAAAACGCAGACAATATTATGCGGCTTTGGGACGGGCAGCATAGTCAGTGATATCTTTGAGAAAAATGTGTCAACTAATATTGACAATATCAGACTAAGCCCATTCATTTTACTGTTGACTGGCTCAGCTGGTTTTGCCATTTTGCATAAAAATGAACGTGCAGGGACGTGCCACAACCTTGCTTTTGCGGAAGTGGTAAGCTACAATAAAGACAATATTGAACGTGTGGAGCAGAACGAAAGCCGACAGCATGACCGACAACAAAGCAGGACTAAGCAGAGGGAAGAAGAATTGTTGTGAAAATTAGAGGAAAATAACAGCATAATAAAACAGCTCCCTAATGCCAAAATCGAGGGCACTGAAAAATACAGGTCTTTCAAATTATAATTTTAAGGACATAAGAAATCCACTTGTCTCATGAACCGACCCCCAAAAGTTAGACCAAAAATCTAACGATTGGGAGGTCGGTTTTTAGATGGCAAAATATAGTTTCGAATTTAAGAAGAAAATAGTAAATGAACACTTAGAAGGAAAAGGAGGGTATAAAGAATTAGGTAGAAAATACTCTATTCCCTGGGAAAATGTTCGGAAGTGGATAAAAAATTACGATGCTAATGGCGATGAAGGACTTACACGCTTCAGAAAACAATCAACTTTTTCTTTCGAATATAAACTTCATATGGTAGAGTTATATTTATCAAGTGAGGTCTCATATCGGGAATTAGCTCTCTCTCAAGGTATAAACAATTCCTCCATGCTTACTAGATGGGTGAACAATTTCAGAATTGCCAGTCCTGATGCTCTGAGACCAAAGAAGAAAGGTCGGAAGAAGTCATTGAAAACAAAGCTACCGAAGGAAACTGCTGAGAAAAATAGCGAAGGAACGCCTGTAGATACCAGTGCAGAACATATAAAACAGCTTGAAGATGATCTTCTCAAGCTTAGAATCGAGAATGCCTATTTAAAAGAACCGAGGAGGCTGCGTTTAGAAGGGAAAGCTCCTCTGAAAAAACAGCGAGGCGGAATTGCATTTCGACCGTTATTCAGATAATATTTATCAAGAAGTTCATCGTAAATAAAGCTAAAATCAACATATATTTTCATGTATCGACTTAACACCAATCTCTGATGTTGTTCGATCATAAAAACACCGCCTATATTTGATATATACATTGTAGCAAACACAGGCGGTATTATCTACTTTTTCAGTGTCCTCCCAAAATCACAAAGGGGAGAAATGTTAGCTCATATTTACACGCTTTATGCTACTTCATAAAAACGAATGTCGGGTTCGCCTGCCCAAGTTGGCTTGAGTCCTTTAACGACATCATTGCTAAACATATCTGTTTCAAGATATGCCTTTGCGTGTTCCATGCTATCGAAACCATGAATGACCTGAACATCTTCGTTACGGATAAGGAGTTCTTTAGTTAATGCCCCCTCAATGGTATCAAGAAACGGTTGGCGGTAATCAGTGTATACCTTTGCAGCCGCAGCACGATTTTCGGGGTTGATTTTCATTGTGATTTCAAGATAAGCTTTTACATTCATTGTACATACCTCCGTATAATTTTGTGTTTACATTTTTGTAACGTATACGAATAATAGCACAGTGGCTAAAGCAATAGAAGATATAAAGAAATTTATTAGTTACTATTAAATTTATTAGTTACTAAACAATAAAAAGTAAGCGTGATATAATCAACTTATAAATTTTGGAATAAGGGGGTATGCAAAGTGTATCAGAAAAAAATGGATACGGATATAAGGTGTCCTTTAGAATACGGATTAGAAATATTTGGAGGTAAATGGAAATCTCGTGTGATATGTGTCCTAAATGAAAAAGGCGTTTTACGTTATAGCGGCATCCGAAAAGAAATGATGAATATTACAGATGCGGTTCTTGCATCTACATTAAAGGAGCTTATTAGTGATAATCTTGTGGAAAGAACACAGTATGATGAAATCCCGCCAAGAGTAGAATACTCTCTTACGGAAAAAGGAAAATCTGTTGTTCCAATTTTGCAGAGTATATGTAAATGGTCTGGAATATTTCATAAAGAGAATAGTGGAAATATTATGACACAATGTCAACAGTGTGATTATAATAATTAAACCAATAGATAGTGTCAAGTGATGTATGAAAAAGGTGAGCATAAAAAATAGGATTAGATGAACCTTGAAAACTGTAGATATTGATAACGTTAAGCTCTCCGAGGGCTTAGGGCAGCGCCCGAACCCATCCTCGCCGGAAGGCAGGAAAAGGGCGCAGTTGCTCCTTTTAGGCTGTGGTTCGGTTTTGAAGATTCAGGATCGTCTGTTGACCAAGGAATATAAGAAGCTGCCACTTGCCGGGCATGTTTTCGGAAGCTCTATCAGAGATCCGGATCGACAAAGGGTTTGATGCAAAGAGCTGCGGATTTACAGTAGTTGGAAATGTTCTGACGAGAGATAATGATACCGTAAAAGTCATGGAGCGCCTGCTTAGTTTTTCTGAGAGAGTTTGATCATTTCACACATGAACAAGTCGCAAATCCATTTCGCATCCTTTCGGTCGGTCTTATTTCCTTTTTGATGTTTTGTATATTTTGGATGAGCAAGAAACACAGAATTATTTTCCTTTTCTAAAACATTAAATACAGGGATCCAATACTTGCCGGTAGATTCCATACAGACTTCAGAACAGTTATACTTTGCAAGCCAATCACACAGTTTCTTCCATCCTTTGGAAAACTATTGACAGCTGCATTACGAGACTTCGTCTGGAGATTAAAGATCAGGATCAGGTAGATGAGAAAAAGATCAAATCTGCTGGAATTGCAGGAATCATCCGTCCGGGTAAAAACAGTATTCAGATTATTGTAGGAACTAAAGTCCGGTTTGTTGCAGATGAATTGATAAAACTTGCTGAAAAATAAATTAAGCGTTATATTGTAAGTGATTAGGGATAACATATGGGGAGACAGCAGTTACTGTTTCCCGCATTATAGAAAGGAAGTACAAGATGAGAGTTATTAAGGGAAAAGATTACAATGACATGAGCAGAAAAGCGGCAAATATTATTTCTGCAGAAATTATCACGAAACCAGACTGTGTTTTGGGATTGGCTACAGGTTCTTCACCGATCGGGATTTATGAAAATTTGGTGCACTGGTATGAGCAGGACGATCTGGATTTCAGCCAGGTAACCTCAGTGAATCTGGATGAGTACAAAGGACTTCCGAAAGAAAATGACCAGAGCTATGACTATTTCATGCATGAATACCTGTTTAATAAGGTGAATATCAAGCCTGAAAACATCAACATTCCGAATGGTATGGAAGAAGATTCCGAAAAAGAGTGTGCAAGATATAATCAGGTGCTTGAGGACTTGGGAGGAGTTGACCTTCAGCTTCTGGGTATCGGACACAACGGCCATATCGGCTTCAATGAGCCGGGAGAAGCATTTGAGAAAGAGACTCACTGTGTGGACCTTACTGAAAGTACAATCAATGCCAATAAAAGATTCTTTGAGAAAGAAGAAGATGTGCCGAGACAGGCGTATACTATGGGAATCAAATCCATCATGAAAGCAAAGAAAATTCTTCTTATTATCAGTGGAAAAGAAAAAGCAGGCATTGTAAAAGAAGCATTTTTCGGACCGGTTACCCCGAAAGTTCCTGCATCTATCTTACAGCTTCACAATGATGTGATTCTGGTAGCAGATGCGGATGCGCTGTCAGAGGTTGAGGATTTATTATGATTATAAAGAACGCAGATGTTTTTTGTGAGGACGGGGTTTTCAGGACAAAAGATATTTGTACAGACGGTGAAAGGATCAGCAGTTCTTCAGAGAATGATGAGATTCTGGACGCCGAAGGCTGCTATGCGGTTCCCGGGCTGATCGATATTCATTTCCATGGCTGTGTAGGACACGATTTTTGTGACGGAACAGAGGAAGCTATAAGAGAAATTGCTTCTTATGAGGCAGAAAATGGAGTGCTTGCCATATGTCCTGCAACGATGACTCTGCCGGAAGAAACACTGATGACCATCGCCAAGGCGGCGGCAGCCTACAATGGGGACAGCGGAGCAGATCTGGTTGGAATCAATATGGAGGGGCCGTTTATCAATGAGGCCAAAAAAGGCGCACAGAATCCGGCCTATATCCATAAACCGGATGTGGCAATGTATGAAAGACTTCAAAAGGCATCCAATGGTCTGTTTAAGCTGGTGGACATTGCGCCGGAAACTGAGGGCGCAATGGAATTTATCCGTCAGGTTAAGGATGAGGCGGTGATTTCGATCGCACATACGGTTGCGGATTATGAAACCGCGGTCAAAGCGATTGAACATGGAGTCAGCCATGTGACGCATCTTTACAACGCCATGCCGGGGTACAGCCACAGGGCACCAGGGGTAATCGGAGCGGCATGTGATCACGGACTGCATGTCGAGCTGATCTGTGACGGTATCCACATCCATCCGAGCGCCGTGAGAACAACGTTTAAGATGTTCGGGGATGATAAGATCATTCTGATCAGTGACAGTATGATGGCTACCGGAATGGAAGACGGAACTTATCAGCTGGGAGGACAGGACGTGAAGGTGGTCGGCAATCTTGCTACTCTTGCCGAAGGAGGCGCGATTGCAGGCTCTGCAACCAATCTCATGGATTGTCTGAGAACTGCCGTCAAGACAATGGGAATCCCACTGAACAGTGCAGTAAAATGCGCCACTGAGAATCCGGCCAGATCCATTGGCATTTATGACAGCTATGGAAGTATTTCAGAGGGAAAATATGCGAATGTTGTCCTGCTGGATAAAGACCTGGAGATCAAAGCGGTCATAAAAAAGGGAGAGATCCTGAATCACAAATAATAAAAGTTATCAGGTACCGGAGATACGCAGAAAATGCGGACTCCGGTACTTTTTTTATTTTTAGGACAGGTTTTATGCGCTCTTTCTCGAGTTTGGAGGAAAATATATTTAGTATATAAATTGTTTGTATACAAATAATATTGGTAAAAACTCTTTTTTTCTTTCTTATATTTGTGTATAATAGCCCAGTAGGAGAATACAATAGTGATGAAAAAGAGATGGATGGCAATCGTTCTTATGGCAGTGCTCATTTGGAATATGGCAGGAACAAATTTAGAAACCCGAACGGCCTATGCAGCGTCTAAACAGACAATATGGCAAAAAAAGTTCAGTCAGTACCGGTATAACAAGTCAGTAAACCAGCTGATTTTTGTGAAATACAAAAAGAAATCAAAAGCAACTGTCTATATGTATCAAAAAAGAGATCATAAATGGAAGCGCATTTTGAAATGTAAAGGTTATGTAGGGAAAAAAGGAATCCACAAGAAGAGGGAAGGAGATCTGAAGACACCTTCCGGCACTTTTGGATTCACAGGTGCTTTTGGGATCAAAAAAAATCCGGGTGCAAAGATGAATTATACCAGAGTCAATAAGTACCTCTACTGGTGCGGGGATAAAAAATATTATAATCGGCTGATAGACGTGAGAAAAAAGAAGCACCGCTGCCGCGGAGAGCATCTGATTGACTATAAATCACATTATTATTATGGAATGTTTCTTAATTATAATCCAAAACATAAATATAAAAAAGGATCTGCAATATTTCTCCACTGTAAAGGAAAGAAGCCGTACACGGCAGGATGTATTGCAGTAAGCCGGAAGAACATGAAGAAGATTATAAAAAATGCGGAAGCAGGAGCCAGGATCTGCATTTATCGAAAATAATACTGAAAGTTACCAGGAGGAAAGAAAAATGGAATATGAAGGAATGGTATACAGACCGCCGAGTGAGGCATACAGTCTGATCATACAAGCGACCATCGGATGTAGCCAGAATGACTGTATCTTCTGCAATATGTACAAAGAAAAAAGGTTCAGGATGAGGCCGATTCAGGATGTTCTGGCCGACTTCAGAGAGGCAAGAGAGTGCTACAATTCGATCGGAAAGATTTTTCTGGCAGACGGAGATGCTCTGATCTGTAAAAACGAGTATCTGAACGAGATTCTTAAATATATTCGTGAAGAAATTCCGGAATGCCGGCAGGTCACCTGCTATGCTTCTCCTAAGAGTGTCATGATCAAAACAAAAGAGGAACTCCGGGAACTGAGAGAAAACGGTCTGGATATGGTATACATGGGGCTGGAATCGGGAAATGCCCAGGTGCTTAAGTTCATGAAAAAGGGAGCCACGCCGGATGAGATGATACAGTCTGCGTCCAAGATAAAACAGGCGGGTATCCGGCTGTCAGTGACGGCTATTTCGGGGCTCGGGGGAAGAAAGCTCTGGATGGAGCATGCGGTTGATACAGGGAAAGTTTTTTCTGCAATGAAACCGGATTATATAGGACTCCTGACATTGATGATAGAACCCGGACTTCCGCTGGAAGAAAAGATCAGAAGCGGAGAGTTTGAACTGATCACTCCTTATGATAATCTGAAAGAGACAAAATTGATGCTGGAACATATGGACTGTCCGGGATGTATCTTCCGGTCCAACCATGCATCCAATTATGTCAACTTGAGAGGAACTTTGAATGAGGACAGAGATAAAATGATCGCTAAACTTGAAAAGGCGATACAGGGCAATCTGCATTTGAAAGAAGAATGGATGAGAGGATTTTAAATTTTTAAGTGATAGAAAAAGAAGGAGAATGGGTAAATAAATACATTTTCCTTCTTTTTTCTATTACAGTTTTATAAATTCCGGTGTCTGGTTCTGAAAGACGGTATAGAACCGGAAGCCGAGAGAAGTGAGGAGTTCCCGGAGCTTTGGAAAGTCGTATGCCATATGTTCGGGACAGTGTCCGTCAGAGCCGATCGTAAGAATTTCTCCTCCCAGTTCCAAATAGCGTTTGAGAATATCCGGATGGGGATTCGGATATCCGAGCCCGTACTTATATCCGCCGGTATTGACCTCTATCCCTTTTCCGTCTTCTATGATGGTTTTTAAAATTTCTTCGATCAAATCGGCGTAATCCTGATAGACAAACTGATAATTTTTATCGGGACAATAGCGCACGGCATAGTCCAGGTGGCCATATACGCAGTAGTCATGATAGACTTTGACATTCTGGAGTATCACTTCTAAATATCTTAAAAGACCTTTCTTTCCAGGATATGTTTCAAAATATATGGGTTCATATGGATCCATTTGGTCAACAATATGAGTAGAACCGATGATGAAATCAAAATCATCAGAGTGGGCAAAGTCCCGGCACTTGTCATAGGTTGTGGGCATCAGTCCGACTTCGGCGCCAAATAAAATCTGTATCCGGTCATTGTATTTGTCTTTTAATGATAATAATTCAGATTTAAATGAGGGGAGATCCACCAGAAAATCTAAATTTTCTTTATTTTCAGGATAATCAAAATCCTGATGTTCCGTAAAACAGATTTTGTTGAGAGAGAGCTCTATGGCCCTCAATATCATAGATTCCATTGAAGCCTGGGAGTCAGATGAGTGACTGGTATGTAAATGAAAGTCTGAGTGAATCATGGCGTCTCCTTTATATTTTAAAAAATGATAGGTTTTAATCTTATTATATATAATTATTAAAAAAAATACATGAAAATCAGATAAGTTACAAAAGTTTTACTTTAAATTAACAATTACCTTATGTTAAACTAAAGATGTT
>OLSH01001174.1_pt1 | contig 14605 bp, 15 predicted proteins | sample 1643221 | NCBI WGS metagenome assembly OLSH01 (sample SAMEA3136681, study PRJEB25190) | human gut metagenome | biome: human gut; feature: human-associated habitat; material: faeces | place: Austria | collected 2013 | reverse complement strand
GGAGAGGCGGATTGGAACGCTGTATCTCCACAAGAAAAGAAGTCACGGGAGGATTATAAAGAAGGATCATCAGTCCTGTATGGAGGCACTTTTGAGATATGCCAAGGAACAGAGACTGCTCGTGAGTTTTTATATGGATGAAGACAGAAGATATTCCATTCTCGGATCCATTCTGGATTTCAGCAAGAATTTTGTCAAAGTCCAAAAGATTGATACCGATGGTTTTGAAGACGGTTTTGTGTATCTGGATATTCAGAAAGTAATTTCCTGCCGATGTGATACGGCAAAAGAACAGGATATTTTGCTGCTGAATCATATAAATTGCTAAATTTGATTTTTTTGAATAGGACGGTTGATTTTGGGAACGCTTAAGGAAAAGGAGTGTTTCGTATGAACAAAATCAACCGTTTTTTATTAATATATATGGTGGTCATCACCACCCTCTGTGGATATATGTGTTATGTAGCTTTTTATCAGAAGGATACAAGCCAGGACAAGCTGGTCCATCAGGTTCAGTCTACTATTATCAAAGAACAGACCACAAAGGAGCAGGCAGCCACCAATAAAAAAGAAAAGATCACATATGGTTTGGAAGTACGCGATGGCAGTTTGGTCATCCTCAACAATCAGACAAAAGAAATCTTTGAATATACTGATTTAAAAAAGAGTGATCTTCCAGATGAGATCAAACAAATGCTCAAGGAGAAAAAGAAATTTCATTCTGTAGAAGAAGTTTATCATTTCCTTGAGTCTTACAGCAGTTAGCACTATAATCTAAGGTAGAAGAAAAAATTCATTACAAATAGATTGAGGTGACCGGAATGAAGAGAGTTTTTTTAATCGTACTGGACAGCTTTGGCATCGGGGAAGCGCCGGATGCAAAGGATTTCGGAGACGAGGGCAGCAATACACTGCGGGCAGTTTCCAAAAGCCAGTACTTTGACCTACCGAATCTAAGCAAGCTGGGATTGTTTTCGATTGACGGCGCAGAAATTGACGGTGAGAGGCAGGAGATCATTCCTATCGGCGCCTATGGGCGGATGACAGAGCAGTCCAAGGGCAAGGACACCACCATTGGCCATTGGGAGATTGCGGGAATTATTTCCAGACAGCCGCTGCCCGTCTACCCGAAAGGATTTCCAAAAGAGGTGACAGAGCTTTTTGAACAGGAGACCGGAAGAAAGATTTTATGCAACCGTCCTTATTCTGGCACAGAGGTGATCAAGGATTACGGAGATGAGCATGTAAAGACAGGAGCGCTCATCGTATATACATCAGCAGACAGTGTGTTTCAGATCGCAGCCCATGAAGAAGTGGTGCCGCCAGAGGAATTATACCGATACTGCAAAATAGCCAGAAAGATTTTGACAGGCAAGCATGGCGTAGGCCGGGTCATTGCCCGCCCGTTTGTCGGCGAAAGCGGAAATTACACAAGGACATCCAACCGGCATGATTTTTCTATCGAACCGCCGAGGGTGACCATGCTGGATCAATTAAAGGAAAAAGGCCTAAGTGTGATCGGGATCGGAAAAATCCATGATATTTTCGCAGGAAAGGGATTGACCGAGTTTTCGTTTTCTAAAAATAACGAAGACGGAATCGAACAGACAAAAGAATGGATGAAAAAAAAGTTTGAGGGTCTCTGCTTTGTCAATCTTGTGGACTTTGATATGCTCTATGGACATCGCAATGATGTGGATGGCTATGCAAAAGCTCTGACCTATTTTGACAAGCAGCTTCCGAAGCTGATTGGACTTATGCAGGAGGGTGATATCCTGATGATAACAGCAGACCATGGATGCGATCCGTCGACACCGTCCACAGACCATTCCAGGGAATATACACCGTTTCTTATGTATCACCACGGACAGACAAAAGGGGTAAACTTTAAAACGAGAAAAACATTTGCGGATATCGGGAGCACTGTGTTAGACTATTTTGGTATAGAATCAAAATTAGACGGAACCAGTGTTTTGGAGGAAATAGATGAAATATGATGTAATCATCGCAGGAGGCGGAGCATCTGGTATGACGGCAGCTATCACAGCGGCCGGCAGAGGATGCTCCGTCCTTGTGCTGGAACGGATGGAAAAACTGGGGAAAAAGATCCTGGCAACAGGCAACGGACGGTGCAATCTGACCAACAGCTTCCTGGACCAGGACTGTTACCGGGGAGAAAAACCGGGCTTTCCCTATTCGATGCTGGAACAATTCGGGGTACCGGAAACCCTGGATTTTTTTCAGTCCATGGGGATGCTTACCACGGATTTAGACGGTTATTACTATCCTGCATCCATGCAGGCATCCACGGTAGTTGACACATTGGCCGGTAAGATAAAGAGCCTGGATATTGATGTGAAAACAGAGGCTTTAGTTGAGGAAATCAAAAAGATTAAGGATACATTTTATATAAAAAGCGGAAAAGACCAGTACCAGGGCAGAAACGTCATATTGGCAGCCGGTGGAATGGCACAGGAGAAGCTTGGAAGCAACGGAAGTGGCTACGGATTGGCAAAAAGCCTGGGGCATACAGTGACGGATCTGTTTCCTGCTCTGGTGGCGCTGGAGTCTGGAGAACCATTTTTTAAATATTTGGCAGGGGTCCGCAATGGATCCAGCCTCTCTGTTTATGTGAACGGTCAGAAAAAAGTCTCACAGGAGGGAGAGGTCCAGTTTACCAAATATGGAATATCGGGGATACCGGTGTTTCAGGTCAGCAGGTACGCTATTGACGCTCTCAGAAAGAAAAAGAAAGTGGAGATCATTTTAAATCTGATGCCGGAACAGATCACATTGAAGGAGATGATGGAATATTTCCGTAAGGTGGGAAGTTACAAGACGGCGGAGGAATTTCTTCAGGGATTTATGAATAAGAAATTGGCATTTACTGTGCTTAACCGTCTAAAGATCCGCCCTGAAACCAGTGTAAAAGAACTTGGACAGAAGGAACTGAGACAGATCCGCATGATGATACAGAAATTTACGGTTCCTATTTCGGGGTACAAAGGGTTTGATATGGCACAGGTCACTGCAGGCGGGGTCTCTGTGAAAGAAGTTATGGAGGGGACCCTGGAATCTAAGATCCACAGGGGACTGTATTTTACTGGAGAGATCCTGGATGTGGACGGTACCTGCGGCGGTTACAATTTACAATGGGCTTTTACCTCAGGGTACATAGCGGGAAATCAGATAAAGGCGGGAAATCAATGATCAGAATCAGTCAGATAAAGCTTCCGGCAGTACACACAAAAAAACAGCTGGAACAGAAGATAAAGAAGGAAGTACATTACGCGCAGTTTCAAACCTATGAGATCTTTAAACGTTCTTTGGATGCGAGAAAAAAAGATCAGATCAGCTATGTGTATACAGTTGACGTAGAAATGGAGCGGGAGCAGGAGTTTCTGAAAAGAAACAAAAATTCTAAAATAACAAAAGTAGAAAAGAAACAGTATCATATCCCGGTGTGTAAAAAAGAAATCCCGGCACGTCCTGTGGTGATCGGCATGGGGCCGGCCGGACTGTTTGCCGCCCTGGTACTGGCTGAAGCCGGTCTAAAACCGATGCTTGTGGAGCGAGGAAAACCCGTGGAGGAGCGTATGAAGGATGTGGATGCCTTTTGGGAGACCGGGGTCCTGAATCCTGAGTCCAATGTCCAGTTCGGAGAAGGAGGTGCCGGAACCTTTTCTGACGGTAAGCTGAATACCGCAGTGAAAGATAAGTTTGGGCGGAACCGGTTTGTGCTGGAGACCTTCGTAAAGTACGGAGCTCCGGAAGAAATCTTATATGACGGAAAGCCTCATATCGGTACGGATCTGCTCTGTAAGGTGGTGGCAAATATGAGAGCTGCCATCTGCCATGCAGGGGGAGAGATTCGGTTTGAGAGCAAGGTGACGGACATCCGGACAAAGGATCACAGACTGTCTGGCCTGGTCATTAATGGCGCAGAATTATTGGAGTGTGAAGCGGCAGTGCTCGCGGTGGGGCACAGCGCCAGGGATACCTTTGAAATGCTGTATGACAGAAAACTTTTTATGACTCCAAAGTCCTTTGCCATCGGCGTGCGGGTGGAGCATCTGAGACAAAGGATCGACGAATCCCAGTATGGAAAAGCGGCAGAGAGCGGGAAACTGCCCACAGCGTCATATAAATTAACGTACCGGGCATCCAATGGAAGAAGCGTTTATTCCTTCTGCATGTGTCCGGGAGGATTTGTGGTCAATGCATCCTCTGAAAATGGAAGGCTGACGGTCAACGGAATGAGTAACCATGACCGTATGGCAGAGAACTCAAACAGCGCGATCATTGCCAGTGTGACACCGGAGGACTTTGGCGGCGACCATCCGCTTGCAGGTGTCAGCTTTCAGAGAAAATGGGAAGAGAAAGCTTATCAGGCTGGCAGGGGAAGGATTCCGGTCCAGAAGCTTTCCGATTTCAGGGAAAACAGGGCGAGCGAGTGTTTCGGAGCAATTCTTCCGAATACGAAAGGGGAAACGGCATTTGCAAACATAAGGGAGTGTCTCCCAGATGAAATTTCCGAAGCGATTGTGGAAGGTATGGACGCTTTTGAGAAAAAGATCAGAGGATTCTCAGATGGGGACACTATTTTAAGCGGGATCGAGGCGAGGACTTCTTCGCCGCTCAGGATGGAGAGGGACGAAACTTTCCAGAGCAGTATTCCCGGCATTTACCCGTGTGGAGAAGGGGCCGGATATGCAGGAGGAATCACGTCTGCGGCCATGGACGGCATAAAGACGGCAGAACAATTAATCGAAAATATGGGTAAAAAATACAACATATTGTGATAGAAAATATCTGGACACACAATATATATAGGTTTATAATAAGGGACAGAATATGTGAAAGGGTGAAGATAAATGAAAGTTATTAAGAGAAATGGCAGTAAAGTGGAGTTTGATCCGGCTAAAATTGAACTTGCCATCTTAAAAGCAATGCGGTATGGAAGCGGAGTTGTAGACGAGAAATGCGCAAAAGATATTTCCTTTGAGATCCATGAGCAGCATCAGGGGGATGAGGATATCAGCATTTATCGTATTGAGGACCAGGTTTTTGAAAAGCTGATCGAAAAGCAGCAGATTCTCACAGCCAAAGCTTACGAAGGCTACCGGAAGGTCCGGGAGTTCCAGAGAGAGACCAATACTATTGATAATGAGGTGTTTGGGATCGTGACAGGGGAAAACCAGGAGGCCCTGGATGAGAACTCCAACAAGGATCCGAATATCCTGGCAACCCAGAGAGACTTGATCGCCGGAGAATTTTCCAGGGACTACTGCCGGCGAATGATGCTGCCGCCTAAAATCGTTCAGGCACATGATGACGGGATCATTCATTTTCACGATATGGATTATTATATCCAGCAGATGCACAACTGCGACCTAGTGGACTTAAAGGATATGTTCAGAAACGGGACTGTCATAAACGGAAAACTGATTGAGACGCCCAAGTCCCTTCAGACGGCATGTACGGTGGCGACCCAGATTGTACAGCAGGTGGCCAACGGACAGTATGGCGGCCAGACCATATCTTTGGCGCATATCGCTCCTTTTGTGAGAGTCAGCTTTGAAAAGCATAAGGATAAGGTCAGAAAAGAAGGAGAGATGATCGGCAAAGCATATACGGAGCAGGAAGTGGAGCTGATCGCAAATGACCGCCTGCACGATGAAATCGTATCGGGAATCCAGACGATCCAGTATCAGATCAACACCTTTTCCACCACCAATGGTCAGGCGCCGTTTTTATCTGTATTTATGTACATAAGCGAAGAGCCGGAATATGAGAAAGAGACGGCAATGCTCATTGAGGAGATGTTAAAGCAGCGCTATGAAGGTATGAAAAATCCGGTAGGGGCCTATGTGACACCTGCATTTCCGAAGCTTTTATATGTACTGGATGAAAATAATGTTCCGAAAGACAGTCAGTACCGGTATCTGACGGATCTGGCAGTCAAATGCGTAGCCAAGCGCATGATGCCTGACTTCATATCTGCAAAAATCATGAGAAAGAATTACCAGGGGGAAGTTTTCCCATGCATGGGCTGCAGAAGCTTTTTGGCTCCATGGAAGGATGAGGACGGAAATTATAAATGGTACGGAAGATTCAACCAGGGTGTTGTGACCATCAATTTGGCCGATGTAGGGCTGTCCGCAGAACAGGATATGGACAAGTTCTGGAACATTCTTGAGGAAAGGCTGAGCCTTTGCAGAGAGGCCTTGATGCTCCGCCATGAAAGCCTCAAGGGAACATTATCCGATGTGAGCCCGATCCACTGGCAGTTTGGTGCCATTGCAAGGCTGAAGCCGGGTGAGACCATCGACAAGCTGCTGGAAGGCGGATATTCCACTCTTTCCCTTGGCTATATCGGACTGTATGAGTGTGTGCTTTCTCTTCTTGGGAAAAGCCACACAACAAAAGAAGGGGATGAGTTATCTGTCGAGATCATGAAACGTTTGAGAGGCGCATGTGATCAATGGAAGGAAGAGACGGGACTTGGATTCAGTGTATACGGAACACCAGCGGAGTCAACAACCTATACATTCGCACGAAGCCTGAAGAAACGGTTTGGTATCGTGGAAGGCATCACAGATAAAGATTACATCACAAACTCTTACCATGTAAATGTGACAGAACCCATAGATGCTTTTGAAAAGCTTGGATTTGAAGCTAAATTTCAGAGCATTTCCTCTGGCGGAGCCATCAGCTATGTGGAAGTGACCAATTTGAACCAGAATCCAGAAGCCCTTTCCATGCTGATCGACTATATGTATGACACTATCCAGTATGCAGAGATCAATACCAAGTCTGATTACTGCCAGGAATGTGGATTTGATGGGGAGATCCTTCTGGATGAGAATTACGAATGGTACTGCCCAAACTGCGGCAATAAGAGCCACAAGACCTTAAATGTCTGCCGCAGGACCTGTGGATATCTGGGCGACAACTTTTGGAACAAGGGAAGGACCCAGGAGATCGGGGAGCGCTTTGTACATTTGGATAACCAGGTGCAAGAGGTGAACTGATATGCGGTACACACAGATCAGAAAAATTGATATTTCCAACGGGACCGGCATCCGGACGTCCCTGTTTGTGCAGGGCTGCAGAAGAATGTGCAAAGGCTGCTTTAATCCGGAAACATGGGATTTTAACGGTGGATTGGAATGGGATGAGCATTCAGAAGAACAATTCCTTACGCTGACCGGAGGAGAACATATCACAGGCGCCACCATTCTGGGAGGAGAACCCATGGAGCCTGAAAACCGTGAAACCGTCAAGGAAGTATTAAAAAAACTGAAACAGCGGTATCCCGAAAAAACTACTTGGATGTATTCCTCCTATTTATACGCGGAGATCATGGATTTTGATCCGGAGGTTCTCAGGTACCTGGATGTTTTGGTGGACGGTCCTTTCGTAGAAGAACAGAAGGATTTGAACTTAAGATTCCGCGGCAGCAAAAACCAAAGGGTGATCGATGTGCAGGCATCCCTGAAAAATGGAGACGTAGTGCTTCTTGATTTCTAAATATAAACGAAAATCCAGTAGATTATGGATGAATGGCTCCAGAGCATTTTGCTTTGGAGTCATTTTTCGAGATTTAATGGACACGTTGAATCGCTTTTCCAATTTTCACGCTCAAAGTGCTGTCCGCCGGAAGTGAGAACAACGTCGAATTTTCAGCCATAGAACATTGATTTTTTTTAGAAAAAGGATTACAATAACGATAAACTGCGCTGATGGAAAATCAGCAGGAGAGGACAGGATCACTTCGCATGGAAAACAGAGAAAAACTAAAGAATAAGAAACGGATTATAGTAAAAGTAGGGACATCTTCCCTGATTCATCCAAAGACAGGACAGCTGAACCTGTTCCGTCTGGAGAAGCTGGTGAGAGTTTTAACGGATCTCCACAATGGCGGGAAGGACGTCATTCTAGTGTCGTCAGGAGCCATCGGGGTCGGATTTAAAGCACTGGGCTTAAAGGAACGGCCCGATTCTCTGCCGATGAAGCAGGCATGCTCTGCCGTGGGACAGGGACAGCTGATGATGATCTACCAAAAGCTGTTTGCGGAGTACAACCAAGGCTCTGCACAGATATTGATCACAAAGGAAACCATGCTGAACGATAAACGCAGGTTTAATGCCAGAAATACATTCAACCAGCTGCTCAGTTTAGGCATCATTCCCATTGTAAATGAAAATGACACGGTATCCACGGAAGAGATCGAGTTCGGAGACAACGATACCTTATCTGCGGTGGTCACTGCGGTGGTGGAAGGAGATCTTTTGATCCTGCTGACGGATATCGATGGATTATATACCGATGACCCGCATAAAAATAAAAGAGCAAGACTGATCTCAGAGGTGCCTGTGATCACCGAGGAGGTGGAAAACATGGCCAAGGGCGCTGTCACCAAAGTGGGGACTGGAGGAATGGCAACAAAGATTGCGGCGGCTAACATTGTGACCGACTGCGGGGCTGATATGGTGATCGCCAACAGCCGGGACTTTAATGATCTGAATAGGATCGTAGACGGGAAAGACATCGGAACACTGTTTTTGGCCCATAAGAGAGAACATTTTGATTTCAGAAAGTATTTGACAGAATGTCCGTACTTAAATTCATAATTTTTACTGGAAAGGAATAGTATGAACGAAGACAAGATTAGAAGAATCAATGAACTGTATCATCTGGAAAAGTCCGTTGGGCTTTCGGAAGAAGAAAAGAAAGAACAAAAGAAACTGCGCACAGAGTATATCCAGTCTGTCCGGGCGAATCTGCGCGGCCAGCTTGATAATATCAGTATAAAGAATGAGGACGGAAGCGTTACTCCGCTGAAGCCGAAAGGAAAGCACTGAGATAAAGCAGGGAGGTTGTTATGTTAGAGCAATTAGGAAAACAGGCAAAAGAAGCATCTGTGATTCTGGCCCAGGCAGCCATGAATGACAAAAATGAACTGCTCCGGGAAGCGGCAGACCAGCTGGTCACAAACCAGAATTACATTTTATCTGAGAATGTAAAGGATGTGAAGGCGGCCATGGAGAGGGGCATGTCAGAGGCATTGGTGGACCGGCTCACCCTGACGGTGGACCGGATTGAGGGCATGTCAGAAGGCCTTCGGCAGGTAGCGGACTTAGAGGATCCCATCGGGGCTGTCACAGAGATGAAGCCCAATAAGAGCGGACTGCTCATAGGAAAAAAGGTGGTACCTCTTGGCGTTGTGGGGATTATCTATGAGTCCCGCCCAAACGTCACCGCAGATGCGTTTGCCCTGTGTTTTAAGACGGGGAATGCATGTCTGCTCCGGGGCGGCAGCGATGCTATACATTCCAATATCGCTATAACAAAAGTCCTCCAGGAAGCCTTGGAAAAGAAGAAGATGCCGATATCCAGCATCCAGCTTCTGGAAGATACAAGCAGGGAGACTGCCACAAAGATGATGCAGATGAACGAATATATCGATGTGCTGATTCCAAGAGGCGGGGCAGGGCTGATTCAGAGTGTTGTAAAGAACAGCACCGTGCCGGTGATCGAGACGGGAACCGGCAACTGCCATACCTATGTGGATGAGTTCGCGGACGCTGAGATGGCAGTAAATATCGTGGTCAATGCCAAAACCCAGAGACTGGGAACTTGTAATACCTGTGAATCCCTTGTCATCCATAAGAATGCCGTGCAGACTCATCTGCCGGCTATCGTGGAGGCTCTGCTGCAAAAAGGTGTGCAGGTCAGGGGAGACGAGAGAGTCATGGCGGTCAATGACCAGGTGTTGAAAGCTTCCGAGGAGGACTGGGGCACAGAGTATTTAGATGCTGTGATCTCTGTAAAGGTGGTCGACAGCTTTGACGAAGCCATTCACCATATCAACCGTTACAACACAAAACATTCAGAGGCTATCATCACAGACTCCTATTCCCGTGCTCAGGAATTTTTAGACAGGATTGATGCGGCGGCCGTTTATGTGAATGCCTCTACCAGATTTACGGACGGGTTTGAGTTCGGATTCGGGGCAGAGATTGGAATCAGTACCCAGAAGATCCATGCCAGGGGGCCTATGGGACTGAATGCCCTTACGACCACGAAATTTATTATTTACGGAAATGGACAGACAAGGCGTTAGACAAAGGATAATTTCAAAGGAGGAGTTTCTCAAGAACGGGGGACTCCTTTTAGATTGATAATATATTCACATATAAAATCCCTGATTGTTTATTTTTTAGTGCAAAATATAGAAAAAAAGAAAAGAATGGACATATTATAGTGAAATTTATGTTATTTCATGGGATTTTGGTTGTGAAAAAAATGTCGAGAGTTGATTTTGCATGCTAAACAATTTATCATAAAGTATATGGAAATTTAAGAAAAGAGAAAGGAAGGCTTAAAAATGGCATTGTTTACATTTAGCGGCGGAGTTCATCCGGATGACGGGAAAGAATACGCAAAAAATTCCCCAATCACGGAATATCTGCCAAAAGGAGATGTTGTTTTACCTGTCGGCCAGCATATTGGAGCACCTGCGAAACCGATCGTACAAAAGGGTGACCAGGTACTGGCGGGACAGAAAGTAGCGGAAGCAGGCGGTTTTGTATCCGCAAATATTTTCAGCTCTGTTTCTGGAACTGTAAAAACAATTGAGCCGAGAGTGACTCCTGCCGGAGCAAAGGTAAATGCAATTGTAATCGAGAACGACGGAGAGTTCAAAGAAGCGGAATTTAAGGCAAAGCCGTATAAGGAAATGACCAAGGACGAGATCCTTGCCGCCATCAAAGAAGCGGGGATCGTGGGACTTGGGGGGGCAGGATTCCCTACCCATGTAAAACTGGCCCCGAAAGATCCTGATGCCATCGAGTATATCATTGTCAACGGAGCAGAGTGTGAGCCTTACATAACTGGAGATTACCGGATCATGATGGAAACTCCGGAGGTCCTCGTGGAAGGGCTGAATATCGTACTGGATTTATTCCCAAAAGCAAAGGGGATCATTTCGGTGGAGGACAACAAAAAAGATGCCATTGCCAAAGTGAGCGAGTGTGTCAAAGGAGATTCCAGGATAACAGTAGCCGAATTAAAGACTAAATATCCTCAGGGAGCAGAGCGTTCCCTGATCTATGCCACCACCGGAAGAGCGATCAATTCCAGCATGCTGCCGGCTGACGCAGGATGTATTGTGGATAATGTTGCGACCATTGTTGCCATCAAGGATGCGGTGAAAGAAGGAAGACCTTTATTCAGACGCGTTGTGACAGTGACTGGGGATGCCATTGAGAGTCCGAAAAACCTTCTTGTGCGTACCGGAACCAATGTCAATGAGCTGATCGAAGCAGCAGGAGGATTCAAAGGACAGCCTGAAAAGGTGATCTCCGGAGGACCGATGATGGGAATGGCCATGTTTACCACGGATGTCCCGGCGGTCAAGACATTTTCCTCTCTGCTGGCATTTACAAAAGATCCTGTATCAGCAGTGGAGCCTAGCAACTGTATCAACTGTGGGCGCTGTGTCAGTGTCTGTCCTCAGAAGTTAATGCCGGCAAGGTTGTCCGTTCTGGCAGATAACAACAATTTTGAAGCATTTGAAGCGCTTCACGGAGATGAGTGTGTGGAATGCGGGTGCTGTTCTTTTATCTGTCCGGCGAAGAGAAACCTGGCACAGTCAATGAAGACAGGACGTAAGCAGGTCTTGGCAAATCGTAGAAAGAAGTAAAGGAGAGGTACATATGAACGAAACATTATATCGTGTTTCAGCAAACCCGCACGTAAGGGACAAAAGCTCAACACAAAGCATTATGCTGGACGTAATCCTTGCATTACTCCCGGCTACAGTTTTTGGTATCTATATCTTCGGTGCATCTGCGGCTGTGACTATTGCGGTTTCTATCGTTACCTGCGTAGCTGCCGAGTATATCTATCAGAAATTAATGAAACAAAAAGTATCAGTAGGTGATTTAAGCGCGGTCGTAACCGGCCTTCTGCTGGCACTCAACCTGCCGGCAGGCGTTCCATTCTGGATGCCGGTACTGGGCGGTATATTTGCGATCATCGTCGTAAAACAGGTTTTCGGAGGATTGGGCCAGAATTTCATGAACCCTGCATTGGGTGCCCGTTGTTTCCTGATGATCTCCTTTGCGGCAAGGATGACTACATTTACCTATGACGGAGTGACCACAGCCACACCTCTGGCCCTGCTGAAAGCAGGAAAAAGCGTAGATCTTGGAAGGATCTTTACCGGATTTATTCCGGGTACGATTGGGGAGACATCTGCCGTACTTCTGATCTTAGGCGGCATTTACCTTGTATTAAAGAAAGTTATCTCACCGATGATCCCATGTATCTACGTGGCAACGGTGGCTGTTTTTGTATTGCTTTTTGGAGGACATGGCTTCGATCTTACTTATATGGCGTCTGAGATTTTTGCAGGCGGACTGATGCTCGGCGCGATCTTTATGGCAACCGACTATGTGACCTCACCGATCACTTCCAAGGGCAAGATCATCTTCGCCGTTCTGTGCGGACTTCTGACCGGTATTTTCCGTCTGTTCGGGCCGATGGCAGAGGGTGTTTCTTATTCCATCATCATTGCGAACCTGATTGTTCCTCTGATTGAGAAGATTACAGTTCCGACACCGTTTGGAATTGTGAAGGCAAAAGGAGGCAAAGACAATGAATAAAAGTTTAGTAAGCGATTGTATTAAATTATTTATCATCACTCTGGCTGCCGGCCTGATCCTTGGTTTTGTCTACAACGTGACCAAAGATCCGATTGCAAAGCAGGAAGAAAAGACAAAACAGGAGGCGTACAAAGCAGTATTCAAAGACGCGGACCGTTTTGAAGCAGTGAAATTAAATACAAAAGAGATCAGTAAAGCTTTGAAGGCAAAAGACCTTGGACAGAATACGATCAACGAGATCGCCAAAGCAGTTGACAAGAACGGAAAAGAACTTGGATATGTTTTCTCTGTGACAAACCCTGACGGGTACGGCGGTGACATCACTCTTTCTGTAGGTGTGAAGGATGACGGTACGGTCAACGGATATGAGACCTTAACGATCTCCGAAACCGCAGGTCTTGGTATGAAGGCAAAAGAAGATGAATTCAAGAGCAACTTTACAAATAAAAAAGCAAAACAGTTTGAAGTCGTAAAAGACGGTTCCGGGAAGAATGACGACTCTAAGATCGACGCCATCAGCGGTGCTACGATCACCAGCCGCGCAGTCACAAGCGGAGTCAACAGCTGTGTTGCATTGATGGATACATTGAAAGGAGGTAATTGAGATGAAAAGTAATCCAGTAGAACGTTTGATCAATGGTATTGTCAAAGAAAATCCTACTTTCGTCTTAATGCTCGGAATGTGTCCTACCCTTGCGGTTACAACATCCGCGATCAACGGGGCAGGCATGGGGCTTTCTACTACAGCCGTGTTAATGTTTTCTAACTTGATCATCGGTCTTATGAGAAATGTGATTCCCGACAGAGTCCGTATTCCGGGTTATATTGTTATCATCGCGTCATTGGTTACGGTTGTTCAGTTCCTTTTACAGGGCTATGTGCCGTCTCTAAATGCAAGCCTTGGAATCTATATCCCTCTGATCGTTGTAAACTGTATCATCCTGGGACGCGCAGAGTCCTTTGCATCCAAAAACGGAGCAATCCTCTCTTTCTTCGACGGTGTCGGAATGGGACTTGGATTTACCATTGCCCTGACGGTGATCGGAGCTTTCCGTGAACTTCTCGGTGCAGGGACGATCTTCGGTGCAAAGATCATGCCGAGCGCTTACGAGCCAATCACGATCTTCATCCTGGCTCCCGGTGCATTCTTTGTCCTGGCCTGCCTTGTAGCAGCCCAGAATAAAGCAAGAAGCAAAAAACCGAAAAAAGCAGGAGAGCCTGAGTCTTCCGGCTGCGGCGATTGTTCCAGCTGCGGAAACGGTGCCTGTGGAAGCCGGTTTTTCGATAACAGTGTGGATGACAAATAGGGAGGGTGAACAATGTCAAATTTATTATTAGTCGCAATCGGTGCGGCATTAGTTAATAACGTAGTTTTGAGCCAGTTCTTAGGCCTTTGTCCTTTCCTTGGTGTATCCAAGAAGGTAGAGACTGCCGGCGGAATGGGTGCTGCGGTTATTTTCGTTATCACCATCGCCTCAGCAGTTACATATTTCGTGTATGCCGGGATCCTTGTGCCGCTTCATCTGGAATATCTGCAGACCATCGCATTTATCCTTGTCATCGCGGCATTGGTACAGTTTGTGGAAATGTTCTTAAAGAAGTCTATGCCGGCTCTGTATGAGTCCCTGGGTGTATATCTTCCGCTGATTACGACCAACTGTGCTGTACTTGGTGTAGCTTTAAATAACGTTCAGTATGAATATAATTTTATCACCAGCGTTGTCAATGGATTCGGAGTGGCTGTGGGATTCACCATCGCCATTGTAATTCTGGCTGGAATCCGTGAAAAATTAGAATACAATAACATCCCGGAATCTTTCAAAGGAATGCCCATCACTCTTGTCACGGCAGGTCTGATGGCGATTGCTTTCTTTGGATTCTCAGGAATCATATAGGGAGGTAGCAAAAATGGATATTACAGCAATTATCCT
>OLSH01001171.1_pt1 | contig 14646 bp, 16 predicted proteins | sample 1643221 | NCBI WGS metagenome assembly OLSH01 (sample SAMEA3136681, study PRJEB25190) | human gut metagenome | biome: human gut; feature: human-associated habitat; material: faeces | place: Austria | collected 2013 | reverse complement strand
GTTCCTCCAGCCGGTCTGAAGTGACACCAAATAGTGTGTCATCCCTCAGTGCCTCCATCACTGAGTCGCCGTAAGTCAATCCCGCAGTGGAGGACATGATCTGCCCCTTGGAGCCGATCAGGGTGGCATCCGCACGCAGGCTGCCCGCTGACTCCTTCAGGATCTGCACAGCCTCATCAAAATAAATAGCGCAGAAAAGAGCGCCTGTGATATTCTCCTGCTGGTCTTTTAGGGGAACAGCCACCGTATAATTCAAAGTCGTGCCGTCTGCACCTGCGGCAAAACTATCCGTGACCTGTCTCTGACCAGTGGCAAAAAGCTGCTGCATATAGTCGCGGCTTGCAAGACTGGCCGGCTCGGCACCGTCCGAATAAACTATAATATTTTTATCCACATAGCATATCATCATGTATCCAAAGTATGGACTAAGCCGATCCAGCCTTTTTACCTTATCAATTGGCGGAATCTCCGGGTCATAGTAGTCCGGTAAACTTGCCAGAGATTCCAGGAGATTTATGGCTCCGGTGACCCGTTGTGAGATCTGCGCCTGACTGCTGTTCAGAGAAGCCTTGGCGTCTGATCTCATCCGGCTTACCGAGAGCAGCGCTCCTCCAAGCAAAATGAACGCTGTGACAAACGCACAAAACACCAGGCTGTATCGGATGATGGGGGAGAATGATACCTCCCATTGGCTGCCTTTTTTCTCTTTTTTATTTCGTTTCATATTGCTTACCGACTTTCCTTTCAAATTGTTGATGGCTTCTGTAAATCATACTTGGAACCTAATCCATATTATTATAATACAAACTGCCTGCGTTTTCAACATGAATGACAATATTTCCATGTATTAAAAGAAGCCGGAGGTATAAACCCCTGGCTTCTCTATTTCCTGTTATTTTATTTTGAAAGTGTTTGACGGTATTTTCAGTGAACCGCTGCTACTGGATCAGTACCTTGTCAATTCGTTTCCGTTTCCAATTGTCCATTTCATCCGCCTGTTGATCGCGGGGACGCACCGATGAACATCAGCATAGCCAGCGTAAAAAGCCCTGCATTGGAAAACTCCCTGCCGTCCGCGCCGAAACACTTTGAAAGAAAGGCCCCATCCACGATATTTCTTCAGTAGCCTTCAACAGCAGCGTACCAATCAAAAGCATCGCGGCCGCTGTTGGCAAATAAAATGACCTGGACCCAACCATTATGGCAGCGCCATTAATTACAACCCTGTAGTTATTTATTCCTTTATGGTATATTTGGGAATTGCTACGTTGATGTTTCATCTACCAAAAGGTAACCGATGCAGCTGCCTTACTGCCGGGTGGCTAGATGTGCATAGTGTGCATATAGGGCCGTAAATGTCCTGGGCTGGTCGGATAGCCATGGTTTATTTCTGCCGCAAAAATGAAGGATTGCCGTGTTTTCCATGATCCATTCCATATCATAGTCACCCGCGCTGCGCATGAGATAATAGGAATAATTGCGGGCATCGTAATTCCAAACTGCGTCATCCACTGGCAGGGTGTGAACTCCATAAATATAATTAAAAACATCCTGGTCGGGCAGGAGAAGTTCTGCCTCATGCTCTCTGACACAACGAAATATCTCTTCCGGCTTTACCAGCAGGCGGGCGCGCTTCAAATTGATGAGCAGGACGCCGGTGTTGTAGTAGTCATGCTGGGTGTTGAGCCGTACTCGGTTGATGCCGTTCATCACACCTGTGACTCCTATGTGGGACGCTGCGGCAAATGCCCGGTCATTAAGCGACAGCTCCCAAAGCGGACACAGAGGGTTGATGACCAACAAATCCGTGTCCAGATACAGTACCTTTTCTAAGGAAGGAGGCAGCAGCAGGGGGGAGAGCAGCCTATAATACATCTCTTGGGGATAACGGTCAGAAATAGGAGTGTACCGGAATAAATCCCGATCTACAGGAATCGCCGTCATAGGTACACTGTTTAAGGTGCAATACTCACGCAGGTCCTCCAGTTCTTCCGTGGGAATCGCGCTATAGAGAAGCCACACCCGCACAGTCTTGCCAGGATTGTTACACAAAAGGGACCAAAGCATCACCTTAAAAGGCTTTATGCAATTTCGGTCAAAAGTCACCAGAATATCAAGTCTTTGTTTTTTCATAATCAAACCTCATTTTCATTTAATCTGCTCCTTCCACATTTAACATTTATTCTTTCGCCTTATGGCTGTCGTTACAATTATGAGAGCAATCCCACAGTTTGTCTGCAATGGGCGCCCAGTATTCTGCATAGGGAACACACTTTTCACAAAGATGTTCGGCGCTCTCTGGAGACTGCAGATCCGTGGAGTGAGCGCCGGAGCCTTTAGCCATTGTCTGCAGACACTGGGGATTTTCCAGCATAGGACAGGGCCGCAGCAGATTCTTGTGAAAGGGCTGTCCTTCCTTGTAGGCCATAAACAGCGGAGATTGATAAGCCTCCAGCAGCGTTTTTTCATAGATACTGGAATCGGAGTAGTGGATAAACGCACATGGTTCAATGTCTCCATTGGCATTTTTGCTGGTATAGCAGCACGATGCACCAAAGGGCAGCTTTTTTTCCTTCAATAGCCTCATCGCCTGGACTACTGCCTGAAAGGTGCCCTCTCCCCGCCGGTAATCCGTAGCCATCTGATTTCCCTCAATACTGATGGCAGGAATGAAATTTTTCACGCGGAGCATCTCATCGGCAAATTTCTCGTCAATCAGCGTACCGTTGGTAAAGGCAAGGAACTGACAGTCAGGATGGGCTTCGCACAGACGGATGATATCTTTCTTACGAACCAACGGCTCCCCTCCGGAGTAAATATACATATAGGTGCCTAATTCTTTCCCCTGATGAATGATATGATCCAATGTCTCATAGCTCATATTCAGCTTATTGCCATACTCTGCAGCCCAGCATCCGGTACAGTGCAGGTTACAGGCAGATGTAGGGTCCATAAGGATAGCCCACGGAATATTGCAGCCATACTTCTCTTCTGCCTTTCTCTGCCGTTTTAAGCCAATGAGAGCGGTATTAACTATGAAGTTTTCAAAAAAAGTTGCGCGTAGCTCCGGGTCGATGTCCGTCCAAAAGCTTTTTATCAGACGATACCAGTTTCCGTCCGGATTATCAAGAACACTGCGGAAAGCTCTTCTCTGGCTAATAGCTACATTTTCCCGATCAAATTTGTCTGCCCACTCAAGAAGTTTGGGAAGTCCCTCGTCGGGATCCTCAGTAAAGTATTTCAGTGCAGTCGTGACTGCAAAGTGTTTCATATTTTCTTTTAAATTTAATTCGTTCATAATTTTCCTTTCTTTCATTTGATTTTATGTTGATTCCGAATTTTAGCTGTTACCGCTCATCCCAGCCCGGTTTTCTGTGTCTAGAAAACTCCACTCACAAAACCGCTCTTCCATTTTATGATCGGGATACGATTCATCAATGAATGTTTCCATATAGTTTCTCGGAGAAACTCCCTCGTGGCGGTTTTTCCAAGGAACAAGACATATGGCAGTCAATGTTATATTGATGCTCATGAATACCGTCATACAGACGGTGACAGTCTTCCACAGCCTGCCTTGCAGCAAGCCGAAGAGTTTTTGAAGTAGCGGGACAAGAAAGTACGAAAATATAACGCCCAACACACCCCATATCAGAGCCATCTGCAGGCTGACCCGCCCTGCGATATTTCCAAAATGACTGCTGTAATCCCATGCCCGCATGTGAAGTCCGTATTCCAGAAGCATACTGCTGACGTACTCCACAACAGTACCGATTGCTGCAAAAGCTGCAAACCGGGTCAGTATTTTTTTATCAGATAACAGGGCTGATGCAAGGTAACCTCCCACAGCACCTACTCCATAAATCAGACAAAACGGCCCCCATATGGTGACGACATGGGTTTCCCAGCGGCCGTTCCGGATGACGCACCAAATCCCCTCTAAAATGACACCGAGGATATTTCCTATCATAAACAGCCAAAACATATTGGAATAGTTTGTATGGGCATCTATCAGTTTTTGTTTCATATCAGCCTCCTTTCAAGAAGCGTTTATCAGGTCATTGTGAACCTCTGAAAGCTGCACGTACTCAGCCTGCCTCCTCGAACTGGCTGTTATAGAGGGAAGCATAAAAGCCGTTTCTTGCCAGAATGTCATCGTGTTTTCCCCGTTCCACGATATCACCGTCCCGCACCACCAGAATTAGGTCAGCATTTCGGATGGTGGAGAGGGGGTGGGCAATGACAAAGCTGGTTTTGTCCTGCATAAGGCGGGTCATGGCCTTCTGAATTTCCACCTCTGTGCGGGTATCCACACTGGAGGTTGCCTCGTCCAGTACCAGGATGGCAGGATTCATCAGCATGGCACGGGCGATGGTAAGGAGCTGCATCTGTCCATGGGAGAGAGTGGCGTTGTCACCGGAGATCACAGTATCATAGCCATTGGGCAGGGTACGGATGAAATGGTCACAGCAGGCAGCCTTAGCGGCAGCTACAATATCCTCCCGCTTTGCATCCATCTTGCCGTAGGATAGATTTTCCGCTACCGTCCCTTCAAACAGCCAGGTGCCCTGAAGCACCATACCGATCTGTCTTCTCAGGACGGACCGTGGGATTGTGGAGATATCCACTGGGTATGTCGGCAGCAACGGCAAAGGTTTCCTGCTTCTCTTCTGGCTCATCCAGCAGGGAGAACACCCGCTCCGCCCCGGCGATAGCTGCCTGAGTGGAGGTGATTACATAGGACATCTGCGTGATAGGTTCGGAAACCTGCCCATAATACTGTAAAAATGCCTGCACTGCACCCAGCGTCATCCCTCCGGAGAGGGCTGCGGCGCCTCCGGCTACTGCAACTGCCACGAAACCAAGCTGGTTAATAATCCGTATGCACGGTTGAGCTTTGCACTGATTTCCCGGCGAAGAGAAAGTGCAAGAGTTTCTCCAACGCTGGCCAGCAGATATTGCTGTATGTAGGATAAGCTGCCGCTTACTACTGCAACGGCAATAAGAAGAAGGACCGGAACTTTCAAGGCCCCTGCCACCATGGACGGAAAGGCTGAAGGCGTTGCCCCGCTTTTAAGCACGTCCACCAGACGGTCTACTGCCATCCCCACCACAAGGGGCATGGATGCAAACACGACACTGCTCAAAAACGTCAGGACTGCTACCCCCAGCAGGCCTTTTGACTGCCTGCCCAGCCGCTTCAGTAGGCGGCGGACCTGGGCGATACGCAGAGCTTCCCAGAGCTCCTCATCCGAAGCATTTTCCTTTCCCATGCGAAGATTTTCCACGATAGTCCCACTGAAAAGAAATGCCTTCAGGGGCACACACCCAATTACACCGCGCAAGTCTTTTTGTCCCATGTGCCGGATATCCTCTCCGTGAAGCCGTATGGTTCCGTCCGTCACATCATGGAGGCGGAGCAAAAGGTCGGCCACTGTACTCTTGCCAGACCCGGTGCCGCCACTGATGGCCGTAGTTTCACCGGGATTGCAGCAGAAATTCAAATTCTGAAGAACAGGCTCTTCTGCACCAGGATAATAAAAACTGACATTTTCAAAAGAAATAACCGGTTCGCCCGCCACTGGTTCATAACCGGATTTCTGGGAATCCGCGATATCCGGTATGGTGTCCAGCACCTCCCCAAGACGCTCCATGCAGGAACGGAGCCTTGGCAGATACAGCACCGCCCCGGCAGCCGTGATGAGGAATCCCAGAGCCATTGTGGTGTATTCCGCCACTGCCATAATCTGTCCCACCTCCATGCTGCCCCTTCCGGTCAGCATACCGCCAATCCAGAGAATACCCGCCATACACAGCCCCAGAATCAGCCAGACAGCAGGATTGACCACAGCAAACATACGTCCCAGACGAATCATGGTGTTTGCGTAATTCTCAAAAGCAACGCCGGAACGTTTCTCCTCATGGGGCTTGATGCGCGTACCATCCATATACAGAATGCCAGCAGCACAGTCAGGCACACCAGCAATATCAGCGCCAGCCGCCAATCTGACCGGAACGTCATTACCACTGCAGCCGCCATTAAAAGTGGAGCCGGCAGAACCATCTGGATGACCATGGAGACTGTGACCTGCATGGTAGTCACATCGACTGTGGAACGAGTGACCATAAAGGAAAGCCCCACATCGTTAAACTGCCGCAGGCTAAGTTCCTGGCTTCTCTGAAAGAGCTTTTGGCGCATATCCCGTCCGAACATAGCTCCCATATCCGCAGCAGGCCAACTAAACCAAATCGCCACGATTGTAGAAAATACTGTGACCAGAAGCATTCCAACGCCTATCCAGTAAACGGCCCCCATGTTCCCGGCCAGAATCCCCTGATCCACTATACCGCCATGAGCATGGGGAGTAAAAGGATTCCCACCGACTGTGCCAGCGCAAGAAACACATTCTGGGCCACCTTGCCTTTGTGCTCCGATAAAAAGTGTTTTAAATACTTCATTGCTGCCTCCTTGAACTTAGAATTATAAGCTTGTAATCTTGTTGCAACAATGTTACTCTAAACCTTATAATTATTATAATGTCAATGACTAATTCATAAATAACCTATAAAATATTTTCAAAAAACGGAGGTGAAGAAATGCAGGATTCCTATATGTCCATCAAAGAATTTTCCCGGCTGACAGGCATCAACAGAGAGCTGCTGCGCTTTTATGACAACATTGGGCTTCTCACCCCAGAGTACCGGGGTGAGAACAGCTATCGCTATTATGGGTTTCGCCAAATTGAACTGGCCAACCTCATTAGCGGTCTGCGGAGTATCGACGTAGGACTGGAGGATATCAAAAGCTACCTTGGTGAGCGGTCACCCGAGCGGATGATAAAATTTTTCCAGGAGAAGGATGCCAGCATTGACCAGGAAATAAAACGCCTGCAGTCAATTCGGGCGCTTATGCGTCTGCGACGTTCTATGGCAGAGGAAGCGCTGACCTGTGAGGAGGATCGGGTCATGTTGGTGGAGCGGGAACGGGAACCTATCTTTCTCTGCCCTATTCTCACGGACGGAACCATATATACGGAAGGTATTTATGGGGATAATATAATCTCGGCCTTTACCTATGCTAAGAATCACGGCATAAACATCAACTTTCCCGTGGGCACAGTGGTGCCCCGTCGGTGTTTGGCGTCAGGCCCTTGGCCCAATCCGTCCCGATGCTACTTTAAGGTCAGTAAAAATCACAATGCATGGAAACGTGAGGGAACCTACGCGATACTTTACCGCCGGTACCCTGAAGTCATGAGCGAAACCTTTTACCACCCGCTGCTTGCGTTTCTTAAAGAGCATGGCCTCCAGATAGATGGAGATGCTTACGAGGAATATCCGCTGGATGAGCTGACCACAGGCAGTCGGGAGCAATGTCTGATCAAAATTGAAGTGAAAATAAACATCTGATCGACAGGAAATCCATCCTATTTCTATCAATCTTCTTGACATGAATCCTATTTCGGACTATACTGTAAGTGTCCGAAATAGGACTCTAAAAACGAGGAGGTATTTTTATGCAGGCGTTTCCGAACATAATTGCTGGAAGTCTGGGAAAGGGGTATCATTCACATGGAGCATCAAATGAAAAAAACACTATACTATATCGCTTTTGGAGTGCTTTTATATGCTGCTGTCATGAATTGGCAGGCAGTTTGGGCTTTTTTTGTAAAAATAGTCAGTCTTATTTTCCCGATCCTGTTGGGAATGGTACTTGCCTTTGTACTAAGCGTACCTATGAAAGGATTTGAAAATCTTTTTATCCAAGTATTTTCAAAAGCAAAGAAAAAGCCAAACAGCAATCTCCTGAGTGTACTCAGCCTGGTTTTAACGTTAGTTTGTATCATATTGGTCATTTCCCTTGCGGCAACGATGGTGGTTCCCGAACTGGTGAAGTCTGTGCAAAGCATTTGGCCTCTGATCCAGGAAAGACTGCCAGAATGGATGTCCTACCTTAAGGAGCACTCCGTGGATCTTACCGCATTTTCGGAATGGGTCGCGGGCTTTGATTTGGAACAGCTCTCCAACAGTGCCAGTGCACTGTTTGGTTCTGCGGTAAATCTTGTATCTGCTACTGCTTCCGGGATAGCGAATGCCGTATTTGCTACAATCATTTCGGTCTACATTCTGCTGAGTAAGCAGGTTCTGGCAGGACAGGTAAAAAAATTGATGACAGCCAATCTGCCAAATCAGATTGCATATAAATTTTTTCGTATCGGGGCGCTGGTCCGAGACACCTTCACGAAATTTTTATCCGGGCAGTGCGTGGAAGCAATCCTGCTGGGCTGCCTGATTTTTATGGCTTACAGTGTGCTCCATCTGCCCTATGCCGGCCTGATTGCCTTTTTAACCGGCTTATCCGCTTTTGTCCCTATTGTGGGTGCCTTTTCCGCTGGTTTTATCGGTGCGTTTTTAACACTGCTTGTAGCACCATCTAAGGTATTACTCGGCATTCTTACACATTTTGTCATACAATTTATAGAAAACCAGTTTTTCTATCCCCACGTAGTGGGTACCTCTGTAGGGCTTTCCCCTCTGTGGACGCTGATCGGAGCCCTCATTGGGGGAAAACTGTTTGGCCTGCCGGGCATTATATTCTTTATCCCACTGGTGGCAGTGCTTTATCAATTGATCCGTGATAATACTAACAAGAAGCTGATGAACAAGGGTCGTCTTAAAAGCGAGATATAGAGCATTCATATATACAATCGGTTCCCCATATAAGAAATAAGCAAGGCAATCACCAGGTATCCTTGCGCCAGTCTGCGATTTTGGCAGTCTGTGTATATTCTTTTGCTGCTATAAAACCGAAAGGCTGAATAATAACATATGCTGTGTATATTTTGCCTGAAACGCTTGACATGTATCCGATTTCGGACTAAACTATAAATAACTTTATTTTCAGGAGGGGAAGCACAGATGCAGCAGGATAGCAAGAAATTATTTGAAATATTCAATCAACAGTTTAAAGAATTGAATGCAATCTATCACCGGGTGGCCAGCCAGCATGATATTTCGGATAACGAATTTTGGGTATGGTACGCACTTTTTGCTCTGGAGGGAGAACCGTCGCAGCAGAGCATTTGTGAAATGTGGTCGCTTCCAAAACAGACGGTTAATTCCGTGGTGTCCGGAATGATCAAAAAGGGGCATGTGTATCTGGAAACAATACCGGGTACACGTAATAAAAAGGTCATCCGCCTGACGGAATCCGGACAAAAATTCGGAGAGAATGTCATTTTAAAAGTCTATGATGCGGAACAGCAGGCCATTGACAAAATATCTCCCCAGCAGCTTCAGCTTTGTACAGACCTTCTGGCAAAATACATTTCTTTATTAGACGAGGAGATCTAGCAAATGAATGAACAAATCAATACTCAAAAGAGAAATCAAATATTGACTATTCCCAATCTCCTTTCTTTTTTCCGTCTCTGTCTTATACCACTCTTTGTGTGGCTGTATTGTGTAAAGCAGGCTTACATCTGGACAGGAACGGTATTGCTTCTATCCGGTGTGACAGACCTTGCAGACGGGTATATTGCAAGGAAATTTCATGCAGTCAGTGACTTGGGAAAAGTTCTGGATCCTGTGGCAGATAAACTGACACAGGCAGCTATGCTTATCTGTCTGCTTTCCCATTTTCCGCTGATGTGGATTCCACTCCTGCTAATGGTTTTGAAAGAGCTGTTTATGGCACTTACCGGCCTGTTAGTCATACGAAAAACAGGAGAAGTATTTGGAGCTAACTGGCACGGGAAGGCCGCAACCTGTCTGCTGTATGCCATGATGATACTTCATGTCTTCTGGGCCAATATCCCAGATGGAATCTCTATGTTTTTCATTATTACCTGTACTCTGATGATGAGTGTTTCTCTCATCCTCTATGGGATACGAAACCTACAGGCCCTGGGCAATGGCTGTAAAGAAGAAAGGCAGTGAACCATTCCTTTTTATTGAGCCGCAGTACCATCTTTTGGTATGCGGCTCTTTTTTTGTACTGTCACCACTTGACAAGTATCCGATTTCGGACTATAATACAATAGTCCGAAATCGGATACTTTTATTTTAAACAGGTCCCATGCGACACTGCACAGTGAATCAGAACCGCCGGCCGATGTAACTGAAAACTGTAAGTCCTGTTATTTTAGAATGGAGGAATCAGCTTGATCAAAATACTGAAAAATTTAACCAAAAAAGAATGGGGTTTTACCGCCATATGCCTGGGACTCATCATCATACAGGTATGGCTTGATTTGACCCTGCCGGAATACATGGGTGATATCACAGAGCTTGTCCAGACACCCGGCAGCGAAATGAATGAAATCTTAGGCGCCGGGGGCAGAATGCTGCTGCTGGCCTCCGGTAGCCTTGCGGTTTCTGTTGTCATCGCCGGGCTTGCCGCCCGGATTTCTACCAACCTGGCTTCCCGCCTGAGGACCAATTTATTTAAAAAAGTCCAATCGTTCACCATGCAGGAAATTAACAACTTTTCCATACCCAGCCTTATTACGAGAACTACCAACGATATCACGCAGGTTCAGATGCTTGTGGTGATTGGTCTGCAAATTCTGATTAAATCTCCCATATTGGCTGTGTGGGCCATTGTAAAGATTTTAGACAAAGGATGGCAGTGGTCCCTGGCTACCGGCATTGCCGTTATTGCGCTGCTGGTGGTATCGATAGTCATGATTGCTCTGGCAATTCCCAAATTCAAACAGCTCCAGCAGCAAACCGATGATCTGAGCCGTGTCTCCAGGGAAAATCTCACCGGGCTCCGGGTTGTCCGCGCCTACAACGCAGAGGGATATCAGGAGAATAAGTTTGCAAAGGCCAATGACGCCTTCACAAACACCAACTTGTTTTCCTACCGCCTGATGGCAGCGCTTATGCCCTCAGTGGAGCTTATTATGAATGGTCTGACCTTATCTGTATACTGGATTGGCGCTGTGTTAATTTCGTCGGCAGCGGTAATGGAACGTTTGCCCATCTTCTCAGATATGATGGTGTTTTCCTCCTATGCTATTCAATTGCTCATGGCATTCATGATGCTGGTAATGGTTTTAATCCTGATTCCCCGTGCCAGTGTATCTGCAAACCGTATCTGCGAAGTCCTTGAGACAGACCCTGCCCTTCGGGACGGAACTATTAACGAGCTGCATACCGCCGAACCCGGCCGGGTGGAATTTAAACATGTAAGTTTCCGCTATCCGGATGCAGAGGACTATGTACTTCAGGATATCAGCTTCCAGGCAAATAAAGGGGAGACGGTTGCCTTTATCGGTGCCACAGGCTGCGGAAAAAGTACCGTCATCAACCTGATACCGAGATTTTATGACGCCACGGAAGGCGGGGTTTATGTAGACGGCATCAATGTGAAGGATTTTACTCAGGCGGCTTTGCGAAATAAGATTGGCTATGTTTCCCAGAAAGCCGTTCTTTTCAAAGGGGATGTGGCTTCCAACGTGTCTTTTGGCTCCAATGGAACCGATGGTGTCAGCAAGGAGGCGGTTGTTTCTGCCATCACCACTGCCCAAAGCAGGGATTTTGTGGAAAACATGGATGATTCTTACCAAAGCTATATTGCCCCCGGCGGCACCAACCTCTCCGGCGGTCAAAAACAGCGTCTTTCCATTGCTAGAGCCATCGCAAGAGACCCGGAAATCCTGATTTTTGACGACAGTTTTTCTGCCCTTGATTATAAAACCGATAAGATCCTGCGAAGAGAACTGCGCCTCAGGGCAGCGGACGCCACCATTATTATTGTTGCGCAACGAATTGGAACCATCAAAGATGCCGACAGGATCATCGTTCTGGAAGAAGGCAGAATTGCCGGTATGGGAACCCACCGGGAATTGATGAAATCCTGTGATTTGTATAAGGAAATTGCCCATTCCCAGCTTTCAAAGGAGGAATTAGAGAATGAATAATGATAAAATTACGGAAAACCAGGCTGCACCGGAGATGGACGTCTCTGATTTTTCCGGTTTGGGAGGAACCGTCCAAAAGGCAAAGGATACCAAAAAAACAGTAAAGGCCCTGCTCTCCTATTCCAAAAAGTATATCGCTATCATCATTATGGCAGTGACCGCTGCGATTGCAGGAACGGTCATCGCTCTGGTCAGTCCTGAAAAGCTCAAGGATATGACCAATCTCATAACCGATGGCATCATGACAAGCCTTGATATGTCCGACATTGCCAAAATCGGGATTCTTCTGGTTGTGCTTTATCTGTTGAGTACAATCTTAAACACCATACAAGGATGGATCATGGCAACAGTCACCCAGAGGATTTCCCAGAAAATGAGAACCGATATCAGCCAGAAAATCAACCGTCTGCCCATGTGGTTTTACCATAAAAACACCACCGGGGATATCCTTTCCCGTATCACCAATGATGTGGACTCTCTGGGACAGAACCTGAATAACAGTCTGACTACCCTTGTGTCATCTGCCACTATGCTGGCCGGTTCCCTGATTATGATGTTCAAAACCAACTGGATTATGACTGTCACAGCCATTGCTTCAGTCATTCTTGGCTTTTTAGTAATGATGCTCATCATGAGTAAGTCCCAGAAGCATTTTGACAACCAGCAGAAATATCTTGGAAAAATTAATGGCCACATCGAAGAAACCTACACCGGACATACCATTGTGAAAGCCTATAATGCTGAACAGCAGATGTATGAGCCATTCAAAAGTATTAATAAAAAACTGAACAAGAGCACCTATATGGCTCAATTTCTCTCCGGGCTGATGATGCCCGTCATGACCTTTGTAGATAACCTGGGCTATGTGGCAGTTATTGTGGTAGGCGCCGCTTTGGCGCTGAAAGGCCATATCTCCTTTGGAGTAATCGTGGCGTTTTTGGTGTATGTGCGTTATTTTACCCAGCCACTCACACAGATTGCCCAGCTGGCACAGGGGCTGCAGATGGCGGTTGCCGCCGGTGAACGTGTCTTTGAGTTTCTGGATGCAGAAGAAATGGCAGACGAAAGTCATAAGAAGATAAAGCCTCAGACCGTTACCGGACATGTGGAGTTCAGGAACGTAAAATTTGGTTATGAGGGCACAGATAAGATTATCATCCATAATTTTTCTGCCGAAGCCAGGCCAGGTCAAAAAATTGCCATTGTAGGTCCCACCGGTGCCGGAAAAACAACCCTGGTCAATCTGCTGATGCGTTTCAACGAAATAAACAGTGGGGATATCCTGATTGACGGCATTCCAATCCGCCAGATGACAAGGGAGCAGGTCCATTCTCTCTTCTGCATGGTATTGCAGGATACCTGGCTTTTTGAAGGAACCATCCGGGAAAACATTGTGTATAACAAGGAGAACGTGACCGTTGAAATGCTCAAACAGGCATGTAAGGCGGTAGGGCTTCACCACTTCATCCGGACCCTTCCAAAAGGATATGACACGGTGATTAATGATAAGATTAGCCTTTCCGCAGGCCAGCGTCAGCAGATTACCATTGCCCGTGCCATGATTGATAATGCCCCCATGCTGATCCTGGATGAAGCCACAAGCTCCATTGATACCAGAACAGAAGCGCTGATTCAAAACGCCATGGATAAGCTGATGCAGGGACGTACCTCTTTTGTCATCGCCCACCGGCTGTCCACCATCAAAAATGCAGATATTATCTTAGTGTTAAAAGACGGCGATATTATTGAAAGCGGCAGTCATACGGAACTGATGGAAAAAGGCGGGTTTTATGCGGAACTTTACAACAGCCAGTTTGAGGTTGCTTAAACCAGTAACCGGATATATTCAGAAAGGATGATGAAAATAAGAATTGCCTTATTCAGCGAAACGTACCTCCTTCAGATCAACGGTGTGGCAACTCAAGTTAAAACATTAAAGGAGGGAATGGACAGGCATTCTCTCCTGATTTCGCACAATGCCGCCAAAAAGAGGCTCATTTGAAACTTCTCCTTATCGGGGACGGCCCCGCCCTATCCGAACTGAAGGAGCTGACCCGACGGCTGAGAATGTAGACAGTGCTGATGTCCGTGGGACTGCCGGTTTTACAGAGGCTGGATAAAGCGAATCCCGGACAGGTGACAGAAGGGGTAAACGGCTATGTATTTCGCACTGCAGAAGAATTTTCTGCTATCCTTCTGCGTTTCCGAAGCAGCGGTCAGGCAGTCAGGCCCGTATGCACGCCTCAACTGCTGATTCCGTCAAAAAGCTGCATCCCACCGGATTGGCAAGACAAATGGAAGCAATACCCAATGAAGGGATGCAGAAACTTTATCCCAGCATGAGGCATTGACCCTACAAAATGGCGGAACAAAGGAGGAATTACAGGTGAATCAGGAAATCAAGAGAACTCTTGAAATAATGAACCAACGAGTAAAAGAAATGACAGCCATCTATCACCATGCCGTCAGCCAATATGGGATATCTGATAACGAGTTTTGGGTATGGTACGCTCTTTAGCAGAATCAGAACCCTCTCAGCAAAGTATTTGTGAAATGTGGTCCCTTTCCAAACAGACAGTCAACTCCATTATTTACAGTATGAAACGAAAGGGCCTGGTTTACTTGGAACGTATTCCCCATACCAGAAATAAGAAGATCATCCGTCTAACACAAACCGGAAGGAAATATGGAAACATCATCACCAAGCATGTCTATGCTGCTG
>OLSH01001155.1_pt1 | contig 14879 bp, 11 predicted proteins | sample 1643221 | NCBI WGS metagenome assembly OLSH01 (sample SAMEA3136681, study PRJEB25190) | human gut metagenome | biome: human gut; feature: human-associated habitat; material: faeces | place: Austria | collected 2013 | reverse complement strand
CCGGCAAGTTTCTCGAAGAATGATTTGGTATCCAAATCCAAAAACGGTACTTCTTGTCCCATAACTCTCTTACAGATATTCGCATAAGCCTTTCCTGCTATACTGTCACTGCCCACGATAGGTTCTCCCTGGTTTGTGGAGACGACAATGTTCTCATCATCCGGCACAACTCCGATCAGTTCAATAGCCAGGATATCCAGCACATCATCCTTGGAAAGCATATCCCCTCTTTTTACCATATCCATACGGATCCTGTTGATGACCAGGTCGATCTTATGTATCTCATTTGCCTCCAAAAGCCCGATGATCCGGTCTGCATCACGGATCGCAGATACCTCCGGTGTAGTGACGATCAGGGCACGGTCAGCCCCTGCGATGGCGTTTTGGAATCCCTGTTCGATGCCCGCCGGACAGTCCAGAAGAATATAGTCAAACTCTTCTTTCAACTCATCCACAACTTTCTTCATCTGCTCAGGACTCACGGAAGACTTATCTCTTGTCTGTGCGGAAGGCAGCAGATAAAGATCCGGATACTTTTTATCTTTGATCATAGCCTGTTTGATTCTGCAGTTTCCCTCTACCACATCCACCAGGTTATATACGATCCTGTTTTCCAGTCCCATGACCACATCCAGGTTCCTAAGTCCGATGTCCGTATCGATCAGTACGACCTTTTTTCCTTCTTTGGCCAGTCCGGTTCCTACGTTCGCCGTTGTGGTTGTCTTTCCAACGCCGCCTTTTCCTGATGTGATTACGATTACTTCACTCATTGTTTTCTTCCTCCATTGTTTTAAGCTGTAATTTCATTCAGAAGTGATTTTGATATAGGTTCTATGTAAATATTATCATCTTCAACAAACGCGATCTTTGCTTCCTCTTCAGCGCCCTGCTTTGCCCGTTTTCCAAACCATTTTTTCTTTGCCGATTCTTCATCAGAAGATCTTGCAATATGGCTTCCGATCCGGATCTGCATGGGCTTCATCTCCAGTGCGGCGATAAACGCTTTTTCATTTCCGTCCACCCCTGCAAATACATAGCCTTTGACACACCCAAGTACCACAATATTCCCTTTTGCCCTCACAGTGGCGCCCGGGTTCACATCCCCTATGACCACCACACTGGCATCGGATTCAAGGCTCTGTCCTGACCTCAATGTCCCCTGGTAAAACTGTCCGAAGGACACTCCGCCGCTTTTTAAACGGGCTTCACTCTCTGACTCTTTCAGCCTGATGGACCTCTCCTCTATCACCTTTTTAAATTTGGTCTCCAAAACCTGGTCTCCTTCCATCACATATGCGATGGAAAGAGAGCTGTTTTGTGTTATCTTTTCCAGAACCCGTTCGGTTTCCTCCACGCTTAAAACCCTTCCCTCGATCTTTAGCACAACCTGGGTCTTCGTATTGAAAAATTTAGCGGCTTCCACAAACTTCTGCTCGATGATCGTGAGCAGTTCTTCAAATTCTATCTTGTCATCCAGGACAATCGTCAAACCAAAATTGTTTCCTTTCAACAATACTGGTTCTTTCATATATTTTCACCTCTCTTAATCAGATACGGAACCTGCCGCAGAAATTACCTTCTTGTCCTTCTTTAATTTCGCCTTCTCTTTATCATTTGCAAAATAATACTTATAGACATCCTTTGCCGCAGCAGCCGCATTGGATGAGGTATATCCATAAGGGATGACAGCAGTGACCGTGATCTCAGGATCTTCATACGGTCCAAACGATATAAACAACGCATGGTTCGGCCTCTTCTTATCTTCCTGGGCCGTTCCAGTCTTCCCTGCCACTTTTACATTCAGTCCTTTGAATATACTGGTCACAGCACCCTTCTTTCCGGATACGACCCGCCGCATTCCAGACCATACTGCATCCCAGTAAGAATCGTCATTCAAGGTGAGCTTACTCTTTTTCTTCACCCCATATTTTTTGACTGTTTTTCCTCCGGATGTTGTGACTTTATCTAAGATGCTCAGATCATATACCGTTCCCTTGTTGGAAAGGGTTGTCACATAATTGGATATCTGACTTGGTGTAAAACTGTTTGTTCCCTGTCCGATCGCAGAACGGACGGATGTCTCATCCGAAATATGCGGAGCCATTTCACTGAGCTCGATACCTGACTTTTTATTCAGGCCGATCTTTGTGGCGTATTTTTTCAGCGCCTCCAGACCCTTTTTGCTGCTGTAAGATCCGCCGGTCATTCCTAAATCATATCCTACCTCATAAAAGAAGCAATTACAAGAGACTTCTAATGCTCCCGCTACATTATTGTAGCCGTGCTTTCCGTTAGGATAAATCCAGCAGTGTGCTTCGGGGCTGATCTTATCAAACACACCGGTACACTGGATCTGGCTTCCCGTTGTAATCGTACTTTCATTGAGCGCCGTGATGGCGGATAAGGGCTTAAACGTGGATCCTGGTGCCGTTCTATGATTCAGCACCTGATTGTACAGCGGGGTTGCTGTGGAGTTTGCCAGCTGTCGGTAGTAATCACTGTCGATTCCATTGGACAGTTTGTTGCTGTCGTATCCCGGATAGCTGACCATGGCCTTTACCTTTCCCGTGTCAGGGTCGGTGATCACGATGGAACCAGAGCAGGGATCCAGCCCAAGCTGCGCCGGTGTGATCTCCCGGGCAGAAAGCTTTTGGCGGATAAAAGAGTACGCATCCAGTGAACCGTTTTTTAAACTCTGGTAGGTGGATGCATCTTTTTTCTTGCTCAGCCCTCCCTGCTCGTAGAGCAGAAGGCATACATCTTTTCCGCTGAGCTCACCGGTACCAATCTTTTGCTCACACACGGTCAGATCAAATTCATCGTCCTTTTCAAGCTGATCTCCTATATAAGATACCAGTGCCTCAAAAATCTTATCTGTATCTGTATACTTGGAGGGAATGTCCAGCATAGAGATATCAATCCATTCTTTGTTGATGGCATATCTTAAAAATTCTCCCAGCCCAATCTTTTCATCTTTCCATTTCAGGTAGGTTTTGTCCTTCGTGTCAATGGAGCCGGTCAAAAGAACTTTTTTCTTGGAAAGCATCTTATATACATAAGTTGCATAATTTTGCTTTTCTTCACTCTCATCCTTATATGCTTTTTTGCTGTCTGTGAGATTATTCTCAATGGTCTTTATACTGTCTTTTTTTAGTCTCTGTATCTTTTTGTACATACTCTTTTCATAGGAAGTGGCATGTTCACCGTTTAAATCCGTTATGTCCACGATACTGTTACCGATCAGAGAATAATATACGTCCTTGATCGGGATCCTGATATCACTCCGGTCCCCTTTGGAATCGGACGTAGTAAGCTTGGAGAGCACAATACCGGTGATCCTTCTCTCCAGCAGATTATAGGCATATTCTTGTAAATCACTGTCGATGGATAAGACAACATTATTTCCTGTTCCGGCTTTCTCTGTCTTGGTTGTCTTTACGATCTTTCCTATATTGTTGACGATCATAGCCTGACTTCCGCTGCTGCCGTGCAGATAGGACTCCAGCTCCTTTTCTATGCCAGATTTTCCTACAGCATCATCCATGGCATAATAATCCTTGTCGCTTTCTTTTTTCCCTTTGTTGTAATCCTCCAGCTCCTCCGTGTTAATCGTGCCGGTATAGCCGATCACATGGGACATTGCCTCACTTTTCTTATAAACACGGATGGATTTGGTGCTCACATCGATGCCGGTCAGCTCGTTGGACCGCTCCTCGATCTCCGCAATGCTCTTGCTGCTGACTTCTGTGGCAAAGGTCACCTTCATATACTGGGAATAACGGCTTAAGTACGCACTGTAACGCACGGACATGATCTTTAAGGCATCCTTGTCCGAATACTTCTTGTCAATGTCAAACATTTTTCCGACACCGGGACTTCCCATAGTCCCGTTCCTCAGATATTCAAAAACTTCCTCTGCGCTGGCATCCAGCTGCTGTTGGCGGAGCTTCAGACGTTCCTTGGACAGACCTTTTGTGTCTGTCCCAATCCCAAAGGCTTCCCTCTTGAAGCGCTCCAGCTTAGAACCCTTCTCTGTAAAACGGAAGGTTCCGTTACCGGTGATCTCTATAGGAATATCGCTCTTAAAAGAGTCCTTGTTCTTTTCCAGGATCTTGATCACTTCGTAGATGACTTTATTCTTCTCATAGCTCTCTGAAGTATTATTTTTCTGGGCCAGGGTTTTGAACTTGCTGTCATTCTGGAAATTGACAGTATAGACCATCTTATTGTAGGCCAGGAGCTTTCCGTTGCAGTCATAGATATTGCCCCTGGTCCCGGAAGTCTTGACCGTTTTTTCCACCTTGTAAGTGAAATCTTCCTTATGTGACTGCCCCTGCACGATCTGAATGACAAACAGACGGTAGACCAACACAAGAAACAGCACGGCAAACAAAACCGACATAGCCAGAAGCCTGTTTGCCAATAATTTTTCTACTTGGTTTTGTATCTTTCTTAACACTAGAACATGCTCCTTTTTTCTGAATCACTGATGCGTACGTCGATGAACAGAAGGAATTTATACAGCGGCAGCGCGATGAGCCCCGTATAGACTGCTTCTGGTATCATGATATCTTTTAAGTAACTGAAAAATGCGAATCTTCCTCTCAGTGCAAAGAAAAAGAAAAAGATCACAAAGCTGTAAGCCAGGGTATTGATGACTAAAAGCCCGAATGGCAGAAGGACGTCATCCTCATAAAAGAGAGAATTAAAACATCCGTTGATATAGCCGATGAGCAGATAAAGAAGGGCATATTGCCCGAGAACGTCACCGAAAAATATGTCAATCAAAAGACCGCAGGAAAATCCAATGCCGATGCCTGCCTTTTTCCCCCTGATCAGCCCCAGGGTAACCGTGAGGATCAGGAGAATGTTCGGCATAACATCAGCCAGCTTTAAAAATTGAAATACTGACGTCTGCAGCAAGAAACAAAAGATCACAGATAGAATATAAAATATTGTTCTTTTCAGATTCATCCTTCCACCGCCCTATTCTTTTGTATCTTCATCCAGATTGACATTTTCTTTTAGGTCCGTGATCACCAGGACTTCTTTCAGATGCTTGAAATCCACGATCGGCGTCACTCTCGCAGTCTTTGTAAGCTTTGTGGAATCCAGCTTGATATCGGACACTTTTCCGATGGAAAGCCCCTCCACGAATTTGGAACTTAAATAGGATGTGACAAGTTCATCGCCTTCTTTTACTTTGGCATTTTTATCGATGTAAACCACATCCAGATATCCATCGGACATGGTGCTTAAGCTTCCTTTGACAATGCAGGAATCCTTTGTCTTCATAAACATGGCACTGACCATGCTCGTGTCGTTGATAATGGTTCGGACCTTTGCGTAATGGTCAGAGACATCGTATACAATGCCCACCAGCCCGTTGTCCGCAATAACATTCATATTCTTTTTAATGCCGTCCTTGCTTCCTTTATCGATGGCAAAGATCTCAAACCAGTTGCCGGATCCCTTGCTGATGACCCTGGCCCCCACAGTATTGTACTTTTTATACTTTGCCTTCAGCTTCAGGAGATCCTGCAACCGGTTTAGCTCCACCTGGTCCTGGGAGAGAATCCGGTTCTGCATCTTCAATGAATCAATCTTCTCCTGAAGGACTTTATTCTCATCTTTCAGCTGTTTCTTTGTCTTTATATTTTCATTCCAGGAAAAAATGCTGTTCCCAACGGAATTAATTCCTTTCTGCATAGGACTTAAGACCCCTGTGGCCACCGCCTTGACAGGAGACAGCACACCTCCTGCAAAAACACTGATTCCGATCAACAAAAAGCATATTCCTACAAAAATAAACAGGTAATGCCTTGAACGCATATTTTTCTTCTGAAATTTCATTCCACTTTCCTCACTAGTATTTGTTGTCTTTGTTCATAATCGCCTTCAAGCCACGTATGACGCTTTCCTCCGGCTGTTCCGCAGAATGGACGCGGATCCCGATGGCTTCCTCCATCCACTCCGGTATCTTTGAAAAAGAAGAATTTCCTCCAGAGAGATAGATTCCCTCCACCATGATATCAGACGCCAGTTCCGGCGGGATCACTTCCAGCATAGCCTTGGCCTCTATAATAATATCATTGACATAGTTCCTTACCTTCTCTTGTGCTATATCCCCTGGGACCTGGATTTTTTTAGGAAGACCGCTGACCAGATCACGGCCTTTCACGTAGGCATCCTTGTCTTCCGCTTCCATTCTGGAATAAAGAAGCTTCAGACGCTCTGCGCTCTTCATACCGATCTCAATGTTGTGGTTCCTCTTTAACTTAGAGATCAACCATTGGTCAATCTGGCTGCCTCCCTGCTTGATCAGGCGGCTCCTTACGATGCCTCCAAGAGATACCACAGAGATCTCTGTAGTATCTGCCCCCATGTTGATCACCATGTTGCCGCAGGGAGCTCCCACATCAATGCCCAGCCCCACGGCATCCGCCATAGGTTTCGGCCAGAGCTTTACTTCTCTCACCGAGCGGAAAGACTCCAGCATAAGATCATAAAATGCCCGGCGCTCCACTCCTGTGATGTCTGACGGCACCGCCATATAAAATTCATATTTTTTTAGCTTTCTCAGATAGCGTCTGAGAATCTCAGCGAGAAGCCTTCGCATATTCGTATAATCACCGATGACTCCGTGAACCATCGGTGTGATAATCTGAATCTGGTGCGGCTCTTTCTCATACATAGAAAACGCTTCGTTTCCCACTGCTGCCGTTTCCGAATCCTCGGTCAGGGCAATGACATTCTTGAGCCTTAAGATCTGGTCCTTCTCTCTCGAATAAATCCTCAGATTCTTTGAGCCAAGCTCGATTCCAATCAGTCCCTTTTTCATAAACACTCCATTCCATACCGCCTGTAAGGCTATAGTAATTGTTCTTCTTTAAAACTTATATAAGAACGGTCTCCTATAATGATATGGTCGGACAGATAAATGCCAAGCAGTTCGCCTGCCTCCTTCATCCGTTTTGTGACAGAGACATCCTGCCTGCTGGGGGTTGGATCCCCGGAAGGGTGATTGTGCAGTAAAATCAAATATACCGCTTCATACTTCAAAGCTTCCAGAAAAACTTCCCTGGGCGACGCCACTGTCTGGTTGACCGTACCAACGGATACCTTCAGTTCTTTGATGACTTTATTCTTCCCATTAAAAAGAATTAAAATCATTTCTTCCCTGTTCAAGTGACGCATTTTCTCCATATAATAATCCGCGATGGACTTTGGAGTATGAAAACTAATCTTCTTATGTACTTTCTGTGAGGACAGACGCCTGGAGAGCTCTGCGATACAGAGAACCTGTATGGCTTTGACCTTTCCGATGCCTCTGATCCGCATCAGTTCGTTCATGGACACATGGCAGATGCCGAGCAGTCCTTCGTAATACGGGTGCAGCTCCAAAATCTCCACTGCCAGGACTGTAGCCCGTTTGTCCTTTGCACCGCTTCTTAGGACAGCCGCTAAAAGCTCTGCATCCGTCAATGCTTCTGGTCCCAGGCGCTCACACTTTTCGTAGGGGCGTTCAGACTCAGGAAGCTCTTTTATTGTATAATGTCTCTTTTCCATAGATTCCTTTCCTCAAAGGAATACGCAAAAAAACATTTCTCATTAATAAATCTTACCATAAGATCTTTTTCTTGTATACCCAGGAACTATGACGGTTTCCTTAAGTTTTTCTTATCGCTTTGACATAAAAAACCGGCATACGACATTACAGCCTGATCAATCCTTTTTCTACCATTCTCTGCAGGGACATGGTGATCCCGTATTTGGCGTGTGGATAGGTGAGACCTCCCTGAAAGTAAGCGGCATACGGCGGCTTCATAGGGCCATCGGCGCTGAGTTCAATGGAAGATCCTGACACAAACGCCCCTGCTGCCATAATGACCTGACTGTCATAGCCAGGCATGTCCCACGGCTCTGGGGTCACATAACTGTCCACCGGGGAAGCTGCCTGAATTCCCTCACAGAAAGCGATCAGCTTTTGGGGATCGTTAAATTCCACTGCCTGAATGATATCGTGGCGGCTCTCGGTCCCGTTTGGAACTACATGAAAGCCCAGGCTCTCGTACAGGTTTGCCGCAAATACGGCTCCTTTTAACGCGCTGTTGACCACAGTCGGTGCCAGAAAAAGTCCCTGCAAAAACTGGCGGTTCACTCCGAGAGATGCCCCCACTTCCTTTCCAAGCCCCGGTGTGGTGAGCCGGTAGGCGCACTGTTCGATCAGTTCCTTTTTACCGCAGATATAACCGCCGATGGGTGCAAGCCCCCCTCCCGGGTTTTTGATCAGCGATCCCACAACTAAGTCTGCTCCTGCCTCACTCGGTTCTGTCTCTTCCACAAACTCCCCGTAGCAGTTGTCCACCATGACAATCACAGATGGATTAATACCCTTTACATAAGATATCAGTTCCCTAATCCTCTCCACAGACAGGGTGGGACGTGTGGCATAGCCTTTGGATCTCTGGATTGTGACCAGCTTTGTCCTGTCATTCATGGCCGCTTTGATGGCGTCATAGTCAAAGGAGCCGTCCTCCTTTAAATCTGCCTGGGCGTAGGTGATACCATATTCAGCCAGAGACCCTTTGGACGGACGGATACCGATCACTTCCTCCAGTGTGTCGTAAGGTTTTCCTACCGGTGACATCACTTCGTCCCCGGGCCGCAGGTTGGCACTCAAAGCAAGCCCCAGAGCATGGGTACCACAGGTGATCTGCGGACGCACCAGCGCATCCTCGGTCTGGAAAATATCTGCATAGACGCCCTCGATGGCCTCTCTCCCGATATCGTCATATCCGTAGCCCGTTGTCTCTCCCAAATGTGCTTCCGAAATACGGTTTTTCTTCATTGCCTTCAAAACTTTCAGCTGGTTAAACTCCGCAACGGCATCAAACTTGGCAAACCTTCCAGCCAACGATGCCTCAATTTTTTTTGCGTAATCGTAAACCTCTTCTGATACACCAAGCTGCCTATAATACTCTTTTAACTGCTCCATCATAAATGCCTTTCTCTTTTATCTTTTCCAGCATAAAAGCCAGAATCTCGTCTTCTCCCCGGAAATCCTGCCGGTTGATCATCGTCACCTCTTTTTCCCGCCGAAACCACGTAAGCTGACGCTTTGCAAAATGCCTTGTATCTTTTTTTATACGCTCTGTAGTCTCTTCTAAGCTCTGCCTTCCTTCCAGATAATCAAACACTTCTTTATAACCGATCCCCTGCATGGACACCATATCTTTCGTATAGCCCTCTTTGGCCAGCCGTTCTACTTCTTTTATCAACCCTGCCTTTATCATCTTGTCCACTCTCTGATTGATTCTGTCGTATAAAACCTCTCTGTCATGGGAAAGGACAAAATAGACAAACTGATAGCAGGATTCCTTTTTTCTCTCTTCTTCATTGTGCAGAGAAATCTTGCTCCCTGTCTTTTTATAAAACTCCAGCGCCCGGATCACTCTCTTTGTATTATTTTCATGAATTGCATACGCAGATTCCGGGTCCACTAAAGAGAGCATCTTATGCAAATAGGCATTTCCTTTTTCCTCCGCCAGCTGTCGGAGTTCTTCCCGGTACTCTTGGTCTGAATCTTCCTTGGAGAAATCAATGTCATATAAAAGGGCCTGGATATAAAATCCGGTTCCTCCCACAACGATAGGAATCTTTCCTTTTTCATAAATCTCTTTTAACGCCTGCTTTGCCATCTGCTGAAACCGCACCACATGAAATTCCTCCGCCGGATCCAGCTCATCCACGAGAAAATGACGGACACCTCCCATCTCCTCGGGCATGATCTTGGCAGTGCCGATGTCCATTTTTTTATAAACCTGCATGGAGTCGGCGGAGATGATCTCCCCTCCCACTTTTTTCGCAAGCTTTATAGACAGCTCTGTCTTCCCTGCTGCCGTAGGTCCTGTCAGTATGATTAACGGCTTCATAACTCATCAAATCCTTTCGGCAGCAGTTCTCCCAGTGAAAAACTCTGAAAGCGCTCCTGATCCTGACAGATCACCCGCATCTCTTTGGAAAATTCGTTCATCACCTGCAGGCAGATCCCGCAGGGATAGACACAGCCCTTTCCCTCTGCCGCAATGGCAATGGCCTCAAACTCTCTCTTTCCATCAGCCACAGCAGTGCTGATGGCATTGCGTTCTGCACAGATGGCCGCGCCGTAAGAGGCATTCTCCACATTACAGCCGGTATAGATACTCCCGTCCGCACACAAAAGAGCCGCCCCCACAAAAAAACCCGAATACGGAGCATACGCCCGCTTCCTGGCCTCTTTCGCCAAACCCAACAATTCTCTATCGTTCATAAAACCACCCATTTCCTATTCTGGCATAAATATAAATCAAATGTTACAAAACTCTTTTGAATTTCTTTTCTATCTCATATTTGCTCATCTTGATCATCGTAGGCCGTCCATGGGGACAGGTATACGGATTTTCACATTCCATCAAAAGGTCCAAAAGATTTTTCACCTCAGGAAGTGACATTCTCTGATTTCCTTTCGCTGACATCTTGCAGGCCATGGATGCGATCTTATCCGTGATCATCTCCGGATCCTTTTTTATCCCGTCTGCAGTGAGGGAATCCAAAAGCTCCATAAACAGCTCCTTCTCTTTTAATCCGTATAAGTTTGCCGGCACCTGACGGATGCAGAATTCATTGCCTCCAAATGCCTCTATGGTAAACCCAAGCTGTTCAAAAACCTCTTTTGTCTCCGAGAGCACCTTTGCCTCAGCCATAGAAAGTGTCACCACGTAAGGCGGCTCCACTCCCTGACTGTAAACCTTTTTCTCCCTAAAGGACTTCATGAGCTTTTCATAATTCACCTTTTCGTGAGCAGCGTGCTGGTCCATGATGAACAGCTGGTCCTCATATTCGATCAGCCAGTAAGTCTTAAACAGCTGGCCGATGACTTTCCGGTCCGGCCTTGCCTCCTCATCCAGCAGAGAGGTCTCATTGAGAGTGATCTGCTTTATCTCCTCTGTCTTTGCCTGTTCATTGTAGTTGACACCTGCCGAAACACTCTTTTGTACCTGCACAGACGGATTCTGCGCTTTTTGAAAGTCCCTGCCGGCCGCCCATGGTTCTGGTACGGCTTCCTTTTCCGGCTCATCGGGACTTTTCCCGTTTCTTCTGACCTGCTCAAACGGCTCCGGCATTTTCCCCGGCAGCACTTTCTTTTCTTTTTTCTCAGGTTTTCCAATCTCCGCTTTGGGAATGATCTCCTTGTGGGTCAGAACCTCCTTGATGCCTGACTCTATGAGCTCATACAGCTCCCTTTCGTTGCGGAAACGGATTTCCATTTTGGTCGGATGCACATTGACATCTAAAAGTTCAGGCTCTACCTGGATGTTCAGGCATACAAACGGATATTTATGTGCCATGGTAAAAGTCTTATACCCATCCTCGACGGCCTTATATATGATCTTGCTCTTAATATACCTGCCATTGATAAAGTAACTCTCATAGTTGCGGTTTCCGCGGGAAATAAACGGTTTTCCGATATAGCCGTCCACTTTGGCCGTCTGGCTCTCTACTGAGATAGGCAGGAGGGCTCCCGCCACCTCTCTTCCGTACAGATGGTAAATGATATCTTTGACGTTTCCATTTCCAGAGGTATACATCTTATTCTTACTGTTATGTATAAATTTAAACGCAACATCAGGATGGCTCAATGCCATGTGCACCATAATCTGCTCCACATAACCCGCCTCTGTCACTGGACTTTTCAAGAATTTCCGTCTAGCCGGGGTGTTGTAAAATAGATTCCTTACAAGAAAGGTTGTGCCGTCTGGTGCGCCGATCTCTTCAAAGCCCTGCTCTTCCCCGCCGAAGATCTTGTAGGAGACCCCTGAAAAAGTCCCAGCGGTCTTAGTGATGACTTCCACCTGCCCCACCGCGCTGATGCTTGAGAGAGCCTCTCCCCGAAACCCCAGTGACGAGACACAGACCAAGTCTTCCACCGTGCGGATCTTGCTCGTGGCATGGCGCAGAAAGGCAGTCTTTACCTCTTCCTTTGGGATGCCGCATCCGTTGTCCGTCACCCGCATAAGCGTCATGCCGCCGTCCTTGATCTCCACCGTGACTGCCGTGGCCTTGGCATCTATGGCGTTCTCCACCAACTCTTTTACTACGGAAGCCGGACGCTCGATCACTTCTCCGGCTGCAATGTTATCAATTGTCTTCTGGTCCAATAACTGAATTTCTGCCATAACTATTCCTCTTCCCTAAGTTTGTTCTGCAGAATATACAAATAGTTCAACGCTTCCAGCGGGGTCATTCCTGACAGATCCTTTTCTCTGATCTCCGCCATAAACGGGTGCTCCATGGTCGGCTCGCTGTCATTGGCAAACAAAGACAGCTGCTGCGGCTCATCGGACACCTGTATCTTCTGTGCCTTGGAGACAATGTCACTGTCACTTAATTCAGCCACAATCTCTTTGGCCCTCTGGATGACCATATCCGGAACTCCTGCAAGCTTGGCCACCTGGATTCCATAACTCTTGTCAGCCCCGCCTTTTACAATCTTTCTCAAAAACACGATGTTGTCACCCTGTTCTTTAACCGCAATGCAGTAATTGTTTACACTGGTGATCTTTCCTTCCAGCTCTGTCAGTTCGTGATAGTGAGTGGCAAACAGCGTCTTGGCTCCCAATAGTTTGGAATTGCTGATATACTCCACAACGGCCCATGCAATGCTCAGTCCGTCATAGGTACTGGTCCCCCGTCCGATCTCGTCCAGAATCAGCAGACTGTCCTTTGTGGCATTCCTTAAAATATTAGCCACCTCACTCATCTCCACCATAAAGGTGCTCTGTCCGCTGGCCAGATCATCGGATGCCCCCACCCTTGTAAAGATCCTGTCTACAATACCGATGTTGGCTTTCATGGCCGGCACAAAGGAGCCGATCTGCGCCATCAGTACGATCAGGGCAGACTGCCTCATATATGTTGATTTTCCAGCCATATTCGGACCGGTGATGATGGATACCCGGTGCCGTTTGCTGTCCAGATAAGTATCGTTGGCAATGAACATGTCATTGGACATCATCTGTTCTACCACTGGGTGGCGGCCCTCCTTGATGTCAATTAGACCTTTTGTGTTCAGCTTTGGCCGTACATAACCGTTTCTCTCCGCAACATAAGCCAAGGAGCAGAGCACATCCAGATAGGCGATCACTCCCGCACTTTTCTTGATTCTCTCCATCTCTCCGGCCAGCGTTTCCCGAATCGACACAAAGGTCTCATATTCCAGAGCGCAGAGTTTGTCCTCCGCTCCAAGGATCGTATCCGCCAGCTTGTTTAATTCCTCTGTCGTGTATCTCTCGGAATTGGCAAGGGTTTGTTTCCGTATGTAATGCTCCGGCACTTTGTCCTTATAAGAATTGGTCACATCCAGATAATATCCGAACACCTTGTTAAACTTCACCTTCAGGTTCTTAATGCCGGTGGCCTGCCTCTCCCTCTCTTCCAACTCCATGAGCCACTGCTTTCCGTCGGTCTTGGCGCTTTTAAGCTGGTCGATCTGTTCTGAGAAGCCGTCTTTGATGATGCCCCCTTCTTTAATGGAAATGGGAGGCTCCTCGATCACTGCATCCTCCAGAAGCCCTGCCACATCCTCCAGTACGTCCAATTCCTCCCGAAGCCCGGTCAACAGGCCGTCACTGCATTCTTCCAGAATGGTCTTGATGGGCGGCAGCCACTGGAGCGATACCTTCAATGCAATCATATCTCTTGGATTCACCGTCTGGTAACTGACCTTCGTCATAAGCCGTTCCAGGTCATAGACCGGATTTAAATACTCCCGGATCTCCTCCCGGACAATGGCCTGCTTTGTCAGCGTGGTCAGTGCCTCATACCGCTCCTCAATCTTATCACGGTCGATCAATGGCTGCTCGATCATACTTCTTAAAAGCCTGGCTCCCATAGCCGTCTTGGTCTTATCCAATACCCCCAGAAGAGAACCCTTTTTTCTTTTATCTCTGAGGGTCTCGCACAGCTCCAGATTTCTCCGGCTGGAACTGTCAATGATCATAAATTCGCTTGTCTCATACGGTGATATTGACATAAGATGATTCAACGCATTTTTCTGCGTTTCATGGAGATAGAGCAGCATGGCGCCGGTGGCGATGATGCCCATAGGATGGTCCGATAAGCCCAGACCGCTGAGATTCCCCACATGGAACTGGGACTTGATGGCGGCTGTTCCCTGCTCCTCATCAAAATAATAGTGGTCAATACTGGAGACGGATACCCCGAGTTTATCTTTGATCAGGCCAATATCCGCACCGCTGATCATAAAAGCGTCGTTGCAGATGATCTCTGCCGGTGCAAATTTAAAGATCTCATCCACTACCTTTTGCAGCTCATCCATGGAGGTGGTCCGGAAATCTCCGGTTGTGACATCCACCACAGACAACCCAAAATTATCGTCGCTGCAGAAGACACACATAAGATAATTGTTTTTTTCGTCATCTAAGCTCTGCTGGGAAATATTTGTTCCCGGCGTCACAATCCTGATAACTTCTCTTTTTACGATCCCCTTGGTCTGCTTCGGATCCTCCACCTGCTCACAGATGGCAACCTTATATCCCTTTTCCACCAGTTTATTCAAATAGGAATCCACCGCGTGAAACGGGATGCCGCACATTGGAGCGCGCTCTTCCATTCCGCAGTTTTTCCCTGTCAGTGTAATTTCTAATTCCCTGGAAGCCGTCGTGGCATCTTCAAAGAACATTTCATAAAAATCTCCCAGCCTGTAAAACAGGATGCAGTCCTGATTCTGTTCTTTGATCGCCATATACTGTTCCATCATTGGAGTTAATTTAGCCATTTACCTGTTCTCCCATATAATAAAAACCTTTTTCTTCCGT
>OLSH01001151.1_pt1 | contig 14995 bp, 12 predicted proteins | sample 1643221 | NCBI WGS metagenome assembly OLSH01 (sample SAMEA3136681, study PRJEB25190) | human gut metagenome | biome: human gut; feature: human-associated habitat; material: faeces | place: Austria | collected 2013 | reverse complement strand
CGACGTATTGCGTCTGCCCCAGACGTTCATGAAGGCGGGTCACAAACATGGTGTTCGCAGCAACGAGGTTTGTGGTGTATGTGCCAGCCTCCGGACGCAGGTCATTGTTATGGACGTCCTGTTCTGGCATCGATGTGTTTTTACTGCTGGTTAGATACCAGTTACCATGGTTAGCTCCCGTACCACGTCCCAGCGTGTAGTCATAAGCGCCGGCAGCAATACGCCCTGTCTGAGTAAATTCACCGTCTGACTGCCCGTCGACGTGAATCAGTTCAATCCCATTAAGTGTCTGTGCTCCGGAACCGCCCGTGTGGTTTACGGTAACAAAGGTTTTGCCGCTGGTATTGCCCTGTACAATAAGTTTGTCTGTTGCAGAATTATCGCCAGCCAATATGGTATTAAATTCGATATTCCCGTTATTTCCCCGATAATCTCCGGTTACCGTAACGATATTACCCACATCCTTGGTGGCATCAGGTCCGGAAATAACTAAGTTCCCCTTATCCAGCAGAAGATTTGTCACAGTGGAATTGCCACTGGATATCCAAGAAGCACCATCAGACAGGAGTATGTTAAGAGTGCTTCCTGTAGTAACACTAGTCGTTCCTGATAGTATTGATTTCTGTGATGCATCAACAGTTATTTCTGCATTGCTACCAATATCTGCCAGTATTTCAATATCTGAACGAGCGGTGGAATTAATCATGTTAATCTGACCAACAGAATCTTTGGCCAAGATAGCAGCAGTATTGCCACGCAGGGAAGAGCTGCCAAGGGTGGTAATCGCGCCGTTTCGACTGTTTCCCTGATTAGTAAAGTTCAGTGCTGCATATTGTTTTGAAACCAGAGAACTGTCCTGTAAATCAAGCACTCCTGTATCAGCCATGACGGCAGCATAGGAATTACGTCCTTCTGCAAATACAGCTAAATTTCGGCCCTTCAGAACACCGCCGACGACCAAACCATCAGCACGTTCTCCACCCGAGGTAGTGATACTGACATTATTAAGATCAATTGCTGCCTTGTTGAAAATGCTGATGCCTCTGGCATTATTTCCTTTAGTTTTTATATCAGAATCAGAAACGGTGAGATTGCCCTGTGATGCATGAATACCATGAGAATTTTTTCCAGATGTAATTATCTGACTGTCAGAAATACTAGTATATCCGGATGATGAACTTTCTGAGGCAATGGCATAGTTTTTTTCATTCGTTGTAGTAATTGTGGTTTGCTTTAAATGTATGTCGCCACCATTGGCAAAAACACCATTTGAATTAACTCCTTCAACAATAGTTTGCGTACCGTTAACGTTTACTACTCCCCCTGCTTTGGCTGATATAGCATGTGCACTGACACCATAAACCTCAATTTTTCCTCCATTAATATTTACCACACCACCATCGCTAGCATTAGTAGCGAATGAGCGTGTTCCGGTTGTAGTAATTGTATGCCCATTAGTATCAATTGTTGAATTTTGTCCATTTGCATAAACAGCATTGCTGTCATCGTTACTGTTCAAAACGTCATCTGACATTACTACAGCTGGTCGATTCTGATTCGCTGTTACTGAAGTAACCAGTGCAGCGGATGCCAGCGGGCTAAACAAGAAAGAACTAATGATAACTGAGAGTTGTGATTTTTTCATATTTATATAAAAGGCCAGAAAAATATTTTATGTGTTCAAAGGCTGGTTTGCCTTATGGGAAAACAGTCAGACCATCCACACCACGGTTTTGCGGATTCGCTTAATACCGATAGCCAGAAGTTAGCGTCTTCACTTTTAGTCAGATACAGGCTTGGAACTTCTTTTTTGCCTTTTCGGTTCAGCGCCAGTAAGAGTGTAAACTACTTTACTCGGGTACTGACCATCTTCGCGAATCCTATAGTGATTGGATTCCCAACAGGAAGAATATACACATTCTCCTGTGGACAATGGTGCTATTGTTTTTATTCGGGCTGTAGTGTCTCAGTCAACTTAACCAATTGATTAAAGGTTATATTCTTGTATTAACACAAAACAGGTGAAGTAGTGAATAAGAAAACCAAATGTACTTTCAACCCTGAGTTCAGGCTGGAATGTGCACAGTTGATAGTTGATAGTTGATAAGGGCCTCTCATATCAACAAGCCAGTGAAATGATGAATAACGGTTCTACCATATGAGCAGTTGTTGGAAGAACCGGAAGAGTGGATACAAAAATGAGTTCTCAGCAAGGAAGGACGTGATTATCCTGAGGACATTGTAAATAGACCCGTTTTAGTTCCATGCATTTTTTGAGAACCCGGCAAATAATGGTGAAGTCGGTATTCCTCCGGTGTCATATTGTTCAGTGATTCATGCGGGCGTTCACAGTTATATTCTGATAACCATTTCTCCGTAATTTCCTGTACTTCATTCAACGTTCTGAACAGATAAAAATCGAGTATTTCTGTACGATAAGTCCGGTTAAACCTTTCGATAAAGGCATTCTGTGTCGGTTTTCTTGGTTTGATAAACTCCAGTTTCACTGAATATGTCTCCGCCCAGTCGGCCAGTGTCAGCGAGATAAATTCAGGACCATTAGCCATGCGCAACATTACCGAGTAGCCTCGATTGGCCACAATACGCATGAGCACCCGGATAACTCTTTGTGCTGGTAAATTCAGGTTAATTTCAATGACCAGTGCTTCACGGTTATAGTCATCCACCACGTTAAACGTACGGAAGCACCGACCACATGTCAGAGCATCATGCATAAAATCGACAGACCAGCTCTGGTTCAGAGCTTTTGGCGTAGTCAGTGGTGAGGGATTGCGTACCGGCAGTCGTTGTTTGCCCTTACGGCGAAAATTCAGCTTCAGCAGACAGTAAATACGGTGGAGCCTTTTGTGATTCCACTAGTATCCTTGCCGTCGCAGAATCTGGAAAAGCTTCGGAAAGCCGTATCGTGGGTATCGCTCAGCCGCAGCCTGCAGGGCAGCAATAACGGGTTCATCACGCGCCGTATCTGGTTGGTAGGGGTAAACAGTTCTGCTTAGGTTCATTGTCCGGCAGGCCTGCCGGATGCTGAGGCCAAACGATGTTCTCATATGCGTCACCAGCTCACGTTTAAAGGCTGGTTTTAAAGCTTTTTTCGATAACGTCTTTCAGCGCCTGGTTCTCTAGACTCAGATCAGTAAACATCTGTTTGAGACGGCAGTTCTCGTCCTCAAGATCCTTGATTTTTTAATATCAGAAGCTTCCTGCCGCCGTATTTGGACTTCCAGTTAATGGGATGGGCTACCTCCTCCCGCTACGGTTAACTGTACGAAATGTGCTCACCAGGAGAATCACCATGAATATCGTATTGCAGGGGATTGATCTGGCTAAAAATGTTTTTCAGATCTGTGGGTTAACCAGACCGGCAAAACGGTTTATACGAAACGCACTGCCCGAAAAGAATTGCTCCAGACGCTGACAAATATTCCTGCATGTCTGATTGGGATCGGAGAGCATTTTACTGGCAGCGTGAGTTTGAGAAACTGAGTCATAACGTAAAAGTCATCAGCCCCCAATATGTAAGACCTTTTGGCCGTGGGCACAAAAGATGACGGTAACGATGCGCAGGCGATAGCTGTGGCTCTGATGCAACCTCAGTTTGTTCCACCGAAAAGCCCTTAACAGCAGGATATTCAGGATCTGCACCGTGCAAGACAGCGTATTGTCAATCATCGTACTGCGACAGTCTGTCAAATCCGGGGACTGCTGCTTGATTGGGGAGTAACAATCGGCGCGGCACTTTCAAGAGTTCGTCGTGCTGTACCGCTTATCCTTGAAGATGCTGAAAATGCTCTTACGTTAGAATGCGCAGGACGATTGCCGAACTCTATGATCTCTTTAACGATCTCAAGCGTCTGATCCATTTTTGATAAGGAAATTGAAACAGTATTCAGGCAATCAGAAGCCTGTCAGCGTATCGCCAAAGTTAAATGCATTGGCCCTAAAACGGCCACGGCCGTTGTTGCTGCTATTGGCAAAGGAACTGAATTTAAGAATGGTCACCACTTTGCTGCATGGCTGGGTCTGGTTCCACGCCAGCATTCGAGTGGAGACAGGCGGTGCTGATGAATATGACGAAAAAAGGCGACAAGCATATGCGAATACTTTTTATTCATGGTGCCCGCACTGTCGTCAGGGGTGCCACGAATAACAATGATAGTCATATGAATCAGTGGGGTAACCAGTTAAAGGAACGGCGCGGATTTAATAAACCGACCGTGGTGGTCGTTAACAAGAATGCGAGAATAATCTGGTCGATGCTGAGAAATGAGACCTAGTATCAGGTAGTGTGAAATTAATCCCCTGCCAGCAAAAGTTGCAGCATACTGAGAAATGGTGACAGGTTGCACCTGTACAATCGGAACCTGACTATTATATTGACCCAGAGGCCGTCCAGTTGTTGAGGCGATTGTGTGCGGATTACCCATTTGGGCACAGATTTTCCTGATGCCGGATAGATGTAAGCAACAACTCAAAACCAGATTCAGTACTTGCAAAACGGAGGTAGTCCATAGATGTAGTAGGTGGCTTCAGAGATACCAGGCCTCCTGGCAGACATCTTTAACGGTTCGTCCGACTTCAACTGACTTAATCACAGCGATGATCTGATGCTCAGTAAAATGGGCTTTACGCATAGCGTTCTCCTTACTAATATTTATTCTTTAAACATCATTACATATTGGCAAGTAATATTCAAAACGATAGCTGTCATCGTTGTTTTTATATATTACTTCAAGGTCATATGTATTTCTCTTTTGCAACCCGTAAAATGGCAATGCATTCATATATATATTATTGATAAATTGTATGTAGTTTTTTATATTACCTGAGTACTCGAATCTTGCATATTCTCCCTTCAGTAACACCCCTGCAATCTGATTGTTTTTTTCTTTGTTAGACCAAAAAATGAGTTTGATTTTTGCTTTTCTTCTTGCTGAAGGATTAACCTCATGAGATATAACAATAGATGAGGTCTTATTTTGTATAAAATATTCCTCCACATAATTCCATTTTTTACAGGAGTTATTTCCTAAAAAAGGGATGTCCTCTTCATAATATAACGGCATCCCTCTGAATTTTTTTTCATCAAGGTGACAAAATTGGGGTTTTGGCATAACAATTGACAGGTCCTTTGGTCCCGTAAGGTTCTTGAAGGTCCATAGATTGCTCTTTCTATACTGCAATGGTGTATAGCCTGTGTTTTTTTTAAACTCTCTTGAAAATGTCTGTTGAGAATCATAACAGAGTTTCCCTGCAATACTGACCAATGGCAACGATGTCAGTCGCAATAATACCGCAGCTCTCGAAACTCTTCTAAGTTGTATATATCTCCCAATAGGTACCCCCATGCAAGACTTAAACAAGGTTTGCAAGTAGCGCCTGCTATAACCCGAAAAACAGACTATAGTTTCAATATCGATCGGTTTAACTCCAATATGCTCTTCTATGTATTCGAGAATTGCTTTTATTGTCAATTGTTTAATTTTACTGTATGTCATCATAAACCTCATTTAGAGGAGATAAAGTCTAATGTGGTTGCAATGCATTCGCATTAGCTTATTGTGCACAAGTCTCACAATGTGCACAATAAGCTAACAATGCATGCATGCATTTCTTTAATATATGAAAATTAGTACTTGGCTAATAAATAGGATTGTGGCAGTCAGTTATTGCGATTTTTGTGTAACCATATGTTTAAAATTTGCGATGATGTTAATAAAATATCTATTGTGCAACATATTTTTTACTTTCTTGTCTTTTGATAACTTTTTTGTTAATTATTGTTCCAAAGTTTATTTATTATCGATATGAGGATAGTGCATTATCAGAAGATATCGCAATATTCTGGAGGTGCCTGTGATGCACTATCTCAATGTTGTTAATATAACGAAAAGAGGTGTTCCTCAGTGCGAGGGTGGTTTATAGAATTGTTTAGCGGAGAAACCACAGTATATCTGATATCAGTCAGGATACTTCGGGAGGCACCCGACACACTCAGATACTAATAGTCTTTAATCTCAGAGTTTAACAGCCGTTTCACGGCTGTTTTTTTTGTACACAGAAAACCCCCAGCTAGGCTGGGGGTTCCGGAAAGCTTTCAGCTTTGAGCCAGTTATTAAAACCCCTTTTGATTTGTTAAAACACCTTGCGGTCTGGCAACTGCAAGTGTCAAACAAGAAATCAAAAGGGGGTGATCTTACCCACGTAAGATGGACACCGCCCTAAGCGTTCAAATTGTTCCGGACTAAGATCGCCACACCAACGGTGCCGTTGCCAGCGATTGTAATCACATTCGATATAATTAAACACCGTTACCCGCATTGTTTCCCGTCTGATAAAGTGTTCTCCGTGGATACATTCCATTTTCATCGAATGAAAGACTCTTCTCACGCAGGCATTATCATCACAGCAGCCCTTTGCGCTCATACTGTTCAGCAGTAACTGATAATCTGCTGAACAGTACTGGTCTCCACGGTCCGTGTGAACGATAACCTTCCGGGGGCTCCTGCGCCGCCATGCGTGGCGACATTGACCAGCCAATAACGGTACGTGACCACAGGTCAATGACCACTGCCAGATACAGCCAGCCTTCATCTGTGCGTAATTAAGTGATGTCTCCCGCCCACTTCTGTTTAGGGTCACTGGCGTAAAAATCCTGCTCCAGCAGATTTTCTGACACAGGCTGGTTGTGTGCACGGTAACTGACCGGGCTGAACTTCCGGGAGGCTTTTGCTCTCAGCCTCTGACGGCGCAGGCTTGCCGCCACGGTTTTTACGTTAAAGTGGTAACCCTGAGCACACAGTTCATCCGTCAGGCGTGCTGCATCGTAACGCTGTTTTGACCGGGTAAAAGCCGCGAGGACAACGCTGCACATTGCCTTGATGCTGAACTCAGCATGATGTTTTTCAATAAAGACATACTTCAATTTCTGGCGCTTCGCGAAGTATGCCGCATCCTTTTGGAGGATTACCAGCTCTTCATTTCGTTCCGTTCCGCTAGTTGGCGTTTGAGACGTGCAATCTCGGTAGATATCTCCAACTTACGTTCAGAGGAGGCCTGCTGATTTTGCTGTTTACTGAGCCCGTTGTAGAGCTGTGATTCATACAGGCTGAGTTCATGGGCTACGGCAGTAACACCGATGCGTTCTTTTTTGTGATACTCGTCAGAGGGAAGAGCCCATACAAAACGTCAGCGCTCTTTTTCCCGGGAGCTGACTTTTCTCGCACATCTTCTTTCTGCAGTTATCCCCAGAATCTGTGGATAACTGTTGCTCTGATTCTTCGCAATAGATTGCTCTGAATTAGATGCGTCTTCTCCATTAGATTAACAGTTCTATATTATTTTACCATCTTTAACCGTGTGGGAGTTTTCTGTTTTTTATTGGTGTTTATCTGTATTTTTTGTTTTCAGAACGTTTTTGTAAGAATTATCTTTTATCTTTGAGGCGATGTCTTATTGTGGTTGTTGTAATAGTTTAGAGTCGTAATAAATATAATTGATCGCCACTTTAAATGAAGTTAATCTACTGGAGATGAAGTAACTTCATTAATGCGTCATAAAAATAAAAATTCCTGTTTTGGGAAAAATGAATGTGTCTGTCCCCTCCTTCGGGAGGGTGTTTTTTATCTGGAAACTAGTTTCTGGTTCTGATTTTTCTTTTTGTATTATAGCGAGTTACGCATATTTACCAATCGATGTCTAGCAAACAGGGTATGGCGATGGTGTGATTTGTGTTTATTGGTAAAAAAAACACCCCCGTAGTGGGGGTGTTGAAACTTCAACCTATGTACTCATTATCCTGGGATGGATGAGTAGCGTGCGATATTGAATCATATTCAGCGGGAATAATAATATTCGCAAAAAAATGGATGTGCAAGGAAATTTTTTATATGCTTTTGTGTGTGGTGGTTAGGTAATCAAGAAGATAAATGATGAAGTGTGCCAGTTCAGGATCAATGTTTCCATGGGAAAGCCATTTATTAATAATATCAATTAAGTTCGAAAGCTCAGGGAAGATTTGTTCAATGTTTTCCTCTGTCTCCCGCACAGTCATATAGCGACGTCTCCTTGGGGATTGAAAACAAAAACAATAATACAACAAGTATGAAACAGAAGGTAGGTGGCAGGGGCGGAACAGGAAAACGCATGAGGGCGCTTCCAGGGGGAGATGCTTGGTATCTTTAGGGTTCAGTTTTGAGATCGGAAATTTTTGTACATTAAGTGCATTATTTAATCAATTGAAACGCGTAATGGATTGATTTTATCAGCAACTATCGCGTTTAAGTTGTCGATCATATTTGAGTTGTCTCATTAAGGTCGAATCCCCTGAAAACGGCGTATAACGTAGGAGTTCCCCTCTATAGCAATAGGTAAGGCTGTTCAAAAAAGGCTTACCGTACAATATTCGCTATATCCAGACGGCCCCCCTTGTCATACAAGCTCGTAAGCGGCCCTGACGGCCTGTCAATGCGGTACTGCCCTGTCGGGACTGCTCTACCCACATAAGTTTCTACATAGCTTGAAGCTGGATGGGGAGGTATTACGGCTTTAGCCGTAATACTTTCTTCGTCCTCGCAGCGCTGACAGTTTTCAGGGATCAAATTTAGGTCCGCCATACACTCCGTAAAGACTCTGTCAGTTCACAGGTATTACCTAGTGAAGACGTATCATAAAATGAAAACTGTAGTTGGGTAGTTGCTCCCCCTCACGGCATGCAGGGGCTGAGGGGGAAAATTTCCTTATCTTGTTGTTGCTATTTCAGGCCTAGTTAGTTTTGAATTTTGCTTCCTAAGCAATAATCCCATCACCGCAACAATCGTTCTTCTACACTAATAAGATCCGAAAAAAGGTAGTCACGGATCTTCCTCTCCCCCACACAACGCCACCTCCTGTAAGTACAACATGTAGTGCTTCATTTTGCTACTCATGACACTATATGTTGTGTTATTTCCCTGACCTGTGATGCGCCGTGCAGGGGTGGAAAACAGCGATATGATGATTTCCTCTGCGTGGTACACTTCCGGAAACCCGTCAATAACAGAAAAATCGGATCTGCCGGAAATGGTCCTTCGATAATTACGCTTTGTTTTTATAAGTCTGATTTTAATTTTTATTGGTTAACATAATGCAAGGTAAAATAAATAAGGCTTACTAAAAGCCAGATAACAGTATGTGTATTAACGCGCTGATTTTTGCGGCATAAGAATATATACTGATATGCATACTAGAAGTATGTCAAAAAGAGGTGTGCTATGAAGCAGCGTATTACAGTGACAGTTGACAGCGACAGCTATCAGCTGCTCAAGGCGTATGACGTGAATATCTCCGGTCTGGTCAGTACGACCATGCAGAACGAAGCCCGGCGACTGCGCGCTGAACGCTGGCAGGCTGAAAATCAGGAAGGGATGGCAGAGGTCGCCAGGTTTATTGAAATGAACGGCTCTTTTGCCGATGAGAACTGGGACTGGTGAAATGCAGTTTAAGGTTTACACCTATAAAAGAGAGAGCCGTTATCGTCTGTTTGTGGATGTACAGAGTGATATTATTGACACGCCCGGGCGACGGATGGTGATCCCCCTGGCCAGTGCCCGCCTGCTGTCAGATAAAGTCTCCCGTGAACTTTACCCGGTGGTGCATGTCGGGGATGAAAGCTGGCGCATGATGACCACCGATATGGCCAGTGTGCCGGTCTCTGTTATCGGGGAAGAAGTGGCTGATCTCAGCCACCGGGAAAATGACATCAAAAATGCCATTAACCTGATGTTCTGGGGAATATAAATGTCAGGCTCCGTTATACACAGCCAGTCTGCAGCCATGGTACCGGCAGTGTATTCTGCCGGTACAGTCTCCACAACTTCCTGTTGTCATTGATTATCCGGCAGCTCTGGCACTTCGCCAGATGTCGATGGTTCATGATGAACTGCCGAAATATCTGCTGGCTCCGGAAGTGAGTGCCCTGCTCCATTACGTCCCGGATCTGCGCCGCAAGATGCTGTTGGCCACATTGTGGAACACCGGTGCGCGCATTAATGAAGCACTGGCGCTGACGCGGGGGGATTTTTCGCTCGCGCCTCCGTATCCGTTTGTGCAGCTTGCGACCCTGAAACAACGGACCGAAAAAGCTGCCAGGACGGCGGGGAGAATGCCCGCCGGTCAGCAGACTCACCGGCTGGTTCCGCTCTCTGACTCCTGGTACGTCAGCCAGCTGCAGACGATGGTGGCAACACTGAAAATACCCATGGAGCGGCGTAACCGTCGCACAGGAAGGACAGAGAAAGCGCGGATCTGGGAAGTGACGGACAGAACGGTCAGGACCTGGATTGGGGAGGCGGTTGCCGCCGCTGCTGCTGACGGTGTGACGTTCTCTGTTCCGGTCACACCACATACGTTCCGCCATTCCTATGCGATGCACATGCTGTATGCCGGTATACCGCTGAAAGTTCTGCAAAGCCTGATGGGACATAAGTCCATCAGTTCAACGGAAGTCTACACGAAGGTTTTTGCGCTGGATGTGGCTGCCCGGCACCGGGTGCAGTTTGCGATGCCGGAGTCTGATGCGGTTGCGATGCTGAAACAATTATCCTGAGAATAAATGCCTTGGCCTTTATATGGAAATGTGGAACTGAGTGGATATGCTGTTTTTGTCTGTTAAACAGAGAAGCTGGCTGTTATCCACTGAGAAGCGAACGAGACAGTCGGGAAAATCTCCCATTATCGTAGAGATCCGCATTATTAATCTCAGGAGCCTGTGTAGCGTTTATAGGAAGTAGTGTTCTGTCATGATGCCTGCAAGCGGTAACGAAAACGATTTGAATATGCCTTCAGGAACAATAGAAATCTTCGTGCGGTGTTACGTTGAAGTGGAGCGGATTATGTCAGCAATGGACAGAACAACCTAATGAACACAGAACCATGATGTTTGGTCTGTCCTTTTACAGCCAGTAGTGCTCGCCGCAGTCGAGCGACAGGGCGAAGCCCTCGAGTGAGCGAGGAAGCACCAGGGAACAGCACTTATATATTCTGCTTACACACGATGCCTGAAAAAACTTCCCTTGGGGTTATCCACTTATCCACGGGGATATTTTTATAATTATTTTTTTATAGTTTTTAGATCTTCTTTTTTAGAGCGCCTTGTAGGCCTTTATCCATGCTGGTTCTAGAGAAGGTGTTGTGACAAATTGCCCTTAACCCTGTGACAAATTGCCCTCAGAAGAAGCTGTTTTTTCACAAAGTTATCCCTGCTTATTGACTCTTTTTTATTTAGTGTGACAATCTAAAAACTTGTCACACTTCACATGGATCTGTCATGGCGGAAACAGCGGTTATCAATCACAAGAAACGTAAAAATAGCCCGCGAATCGTCCAGTCAAACGACCTCACTGAGGCGGCATATAGTCTCTCCCGGGATCAAAAACGTATGCTGTATCTGTTCGTTGACCAGATCAGAAAATCTGATGGCACCCTACAGGAACATGACGGTATCTGCGAGATCCATGTTGCTAAATATGCTGAAATATTCGGATTGACCTCTGCGGAAGCCAGTAAGGATATACGGCAGGCATTGAAGAGTTTCGCGGGGAAGGAAGTGGTTTTTTATCGCCCTGAAGAGGATGCCGGCGATGAAAAAGGCTATGAATCTTTTCCCTGGTTTATCAAACGTGCGCACAGTCCATCCAGAGGGCTTTACAGTGTACATATCAACCCATATCTCATTCCCTTCTTTATCGGGTTACAGAACCGGTTTACGCAGTTTCGGCTTAGTGAAACAAAAGAAATCACCAATCCGTATGCCATGCGTTTATACGAATCCCTGTGTCAGTATCGTAAGCCGGATGGCTCAGGCATCGTCTCTCTGAAAATCGACTGGATCATAGAGCGTTACCAGCTGCCTCAAAGTTACCAGCGTATGCCTGACTTCCGCCGCCGCTTCCTGCAGGTCTGTGTTAATGAGATCAACAGCAGAACTCCAATGCGCCTCTCATACATTGAGAAAAAGAAAGGCCGCCAGACGACTCATATCGTATTTTCCTTCCGCGATATCACTTCCATGACGACAGGATAGTCTGAGGGTTATCTGTCACAGATTTGAGGGCAGTTTGTCACAGTTGATTTCCTTCTCTTTCCCTTCGTCATGTGACCTGATATCGGGGGTTAGTTCGTCATCATTGATGAGGGTTGATTATCACAGTTTATTACTCTGAATTGGCTATCCGCGTGTGTACCTCTACCTGGAGTTTTTCCCACGGTGGATATTTCTTCTTGCGCTGAGCGTAAGAGCTATCTGACAGAACAGTTCTTCTTTGCTTCCTCGCCAGTTCGCTCGCTATGCTCGGTTACACGGCTGCGGCGAGCGCTAGTGATAATAAGTGACTGAGGTATGTGCTCTTCTTATCTCCTTTTGTAGTGTTGCTCTTATTTTAAACAACTTTGCGGTTTTTTGATGACTTTGCGATTTTGTTGTTGCTTTGCAGTAAATTGCAAGATTTAATAAAAAAACGCAAAGCAATGATTAAAGGATGTTCAGAATGAAACTCATGGAAACACTTAACCAGTGCATAAACGCTGGTCATGAAATGACGAAGGCTATCGCCATTGCACAGTTTAATGATGACAGCCCGGAAGCGAGGAAAATAACCCGGCGCTGGAGAATAGGTGAAGCAGCGGATTTAGTTGGGGTTTCTTCTCAGGCTATCAGAGATGCCGAGAAAGCAGGGCGACTACCGCACCCGGATATGGAAATTCGAGGACGGGTTGAGCAACGTGTTGGTTATACAATTGAACAAATTAATCATATGCGTGATGTGTTTGGTACGCGATTGCGACGTGCTGAAGACGTATTTCCACCGGTGATCGGGGTTGCTGCCCATAAAGGTGGCGTTTACAAAACCTCAGTTTCTGTTCATCTTGCTCAGGATCTGGCTCTGAAGGGGCTACGTGTTTTGCTTGTGGAAGGTAACGACCCCCAGGGAACAGCCTCAATGTATCACGGATGGGTACCAGATCTTCATATTCATGCAGAAGACACTCTCCTGCCTTTCTATCTTGGGGAAAAGGACGATGTCACTTATGCAATAAAGCCCACTTGCTGGCCGGGGCTTGACATTATTCCTTCCTGTCTGGCTCTGCACCGTATTGAAACTGAGTTAATGGGCAAATTTGATGAAGGTAAACTGCCCACCGATCCACACCTGATGCTCCGACTGGCCATTGAAACTGTTGCTCATGACTATGATGTCATAGTTATTGACAGCGCGCCTAACCTGGGTATCGGCACGATTAATGTCGTATGTGCTGCTGATGTGCTGATTGTTCCCACGCCTGCTGAGTTGTTTGACTACACCTCCGCACTGCAGTTTTTCGATATGCTTCGTGATCTGCTCAAGAACGTTGATCTTAAAGGGTTCGAGCCTGATGTACGTATTTTGCTTACCAAATACAGCAATAGTAATGGCTCTCAGTCCCCGTGGATGGAGGAGCAAATTCGGGATGCCTGGGGAAGCATGGTTCTAAAAAATGTTGTACGTGAAACGGATGAAGTTGGTAAAGGTCAGATCCGGATGAGAACTGTTTTTGAACAGGCCATTGATCAACGCTCTTCAACTGGTGCCTGGAGAAATGCTCTTTCTATTTGGGAACCTGTCTGCAATGAAATTTTCGATCGTCTGATTAAACCACGCTGGGAGATTAGATAATGAAGCGTGCGCCTGTTATTCCAAAACATACGCTCAATACTCAACCGGTTGAAGATACTTCGTTATCGACACCAGCTGCCCCGATGGTGGATTCGTTAATTGCGCGCGTAGGAGTAATGGCTCGCGGTAATGCCATTACTTTGCCTGTATGTGGTCGGGATGTGAAGTTTACTCTTGAAGTGCTCCGGGGTGATAGTGTTGAGAAGACCTCTCGGGTATGGTCAGGTAATGAACGTGACCAGGAGCTGCTTACTGAGGACGCACTGGATGATCTCATCCCTTCTTTTCTACTGACTGGTCAACAGACACCGGCGTTCGGTCGAAGAGTATCTGGTGTCATAGAAATTGCCGATGGGAGTCGCCGTCGTAAAGCTGCTGCACTTACCGAAAGTGATTATCGTGTTCTGGTTGGCGAGCTGGATGATGAGCAGATGGCTGCATTATCCAGATTGGGTAACGATTATCGCCCAACAAGTGCTTATGAACGTGGTCAGCGTTATGCAAGCCGATTGCAGAATGAATTTGCTGGAAATATTTCTGCGCTGGCTGATGCGGAAAATATTTCACGTAAGATTATTACCCGCTGTATCAACACAGCCAAATTGCCTAAATCAGTTGTTGCTCTTTTTTCTCACCCCGGTGAACTATCTGCCCGGTCAGGTGATGCACTTCAAAAAGCCTTTACAGATAAAGAGGAATTACTTAAGCAGCAGGCATCTAACCTTCATGAGCAGAAAAAAGCTGGGGTGATATTTGAAGCTGAAGAAGTTATCACTCTTTTAACTTCTGTGCTTAAAACGTCATCTGCATCAAGAACTAGTTTAAGCTCACGACATCAGTTTGCTCCTGGAGCGACAGTATTGTATAAGGGCGATAAAATGGTGCTTAACCTGGACAGGTCTCGTGTTCCAACTGAGTGTATAGAGAAAATTGAGGCCATTCTTAAGGAACTTGAAAAGCCAGCACCCTGATGCGACCACGTTTTAGTCTACGTTTATCTGTCTTTACTTAATGTCCTTTGTTACAGGCCAGAAAGCATAACTGGCCTGAATATTCTCTCTGGGCCCACTGTTCCACTTGTATCGTCGGTCTGATAATCAGACTGGGACCACGGTCCCACTCGTATCGTCGGTCTGATTATTAGTCTGGGACCATGGTCCCACTCGTATCGTCGGTCTGATTATTAGTCTGGGACCACGGTCCCACTCGTATCGTCGGTCTGATTATTAGTCTGGGACCACGGTCCCACTCGTATCGTCGGTCTGATTATTAGTCTGGGACCATGG
>OLSH01001147.1_pt1 | contig 15065 bp, 10 predicted proteins | sample 1643221 | NCBI WGS metagenome assembly OLSH01 (sample SAMEA3136681, study PRJEB25190) | human gut metagenome | biome: human gut; feature: human-associated habitat; material: faeces | place: Austria | collected 2013 | reverse complement strand
GGCTTTGACGCGGCTGACTATGAGGCCGGAGGAAACGGCTGGGCCGGAAAGGACGGGGGACATAGGATACCGGAGGACGAGGCAGGAAAGGGAGAACACCGCCAGGTGCTGCCGGAAAAGGTTGACGCTTCCTCTGCCCGGACCATTATCGATAAGATAAGGGCGGCAAAGCGCCCTGTCATCAATGCGGGTAACGGCATTCGCATAGCGGGAGCCCATGATTTATTCATGGATGTGGCTGAAAAGCTGGGCGTTCCAGTGATTACGGGCTGGGACAGCGAAGATATCATGTACGACGCCCACCCTCTGTATGTGGGCCGCGCAGGCAATATGGGGGACAGGCCGGGGAATTTTGCCATTCAGAACAGCGACCTGGTGCTCTCCATCGGAAGCCGTCTGAGCATCCGGCAGGTGGGATATAATTTTGAGACATGGGCCAGGGAGGCTTATGTGATTGTCAATGATATAGATGAGGAAGAGCTGAAGAAGCCGTCAGTCCGCAGCGACATGCGGGTACATGCCGATGCAAAGGACCTTCTGGCACAGCTGGACCTGGTTCTGGACCGCGTTTTGGCAGAGGAAGAGAGGAACCTTCCTGAGAGCGTCAGCCGTCCCGGCAGCAGACAGGTATTTGACGGAGGAAAAGGCCTTAGGGATATGACATGGAGCCGGACCTGCGCCATGTGGAAGGAGAAGTATCCTGTTATACTGCCCAAGCACTTTGCCCATACAGACGGGGAACCGGCTAATGTGTACGCGTTTATCCATGCTGTCAGCAGCCGCCTGAGAGAGGGGCAGGTGACGGTGGTGGGCAATGGTTCCGCCTGTGTGGTAGGAGGACATGCCTATATCATTAAGAAGGGCCAGCGTTTTATCACCAATTCCGCCATTGCCTCCATGGGATATGATCTGCCGGCAGCCATCGGCGCCTGGACCGCTTCCAGGGATAAGGGCTGCTACAGCCAGGGCGGGGACAGAAGCGGGGATGACCTGATTCTGGTGACCGGGGACGGAAGCATGCAGATGAACCTTCAGGAGCTGCAGACCATCATCCACCACAGAATGGGAATCAAGATATTCGTGATTAACAACGGGGGATACCACTCCATCCGCCAGACCCAGAAGAATTTCTTTGGCGAGCCCCTGATTGGAATTGGCGTGGACAGCGGGGATTTGAGCTTCCCGGCGCTGGATAAGCTGGCGGCGGCCTACGGCTATCCCTATGTGTCAGCCAGGCATAACAGCGAACTTGGAGAGGCTGTGGAGAAAACCCTGGCAGCAGAGGGACCGGTTATCTGTGAAGTGTTCGTGTCCATGGACCAGAACTTTGAACCCAAGTCTTCTGCAAAGAGACTGCCCGACGGCACCATGGTGTCGCCGCCCTTAGAGGACCTGTCTCCCTTCCTGCCGGATGAGGAGATGGATGAGAATATGATTATTCCCAGGATAAAGGGATAGAACCTGTCTGTAAATCAACGGACGGACCTGTCACAGGACATCCGGGATAAGAAGGAGTATATTTTATGCGTGTAATCGTAACAGGAGCTACCAGTTTTATCGGAAAGGCTGTTACAAAAGAACTGCTGGCAGGAGGCCATCATGTATTTGCCGTGGTGAGGCCGAACTCTCCGGGACGCGGCCAGCTTGAGATGCTTGCGTCAGAAGCTGAGGAAAAGGCAGGCCAAAAAGGGGAATGCCTTACCCTCCTGCCGCTTACCCTGAAGGAAATCGGGAAGCTGGAATCATGTCCGGGATTGATCCCTTATCCCGCTGCAAAATCCCATTCTGCCCCCATAAGAAAGGCAGACCTGTGGCTTCATCTGGGCTGGGAGGGGGCCGGGAGCGCTAACCGCCAGGATCCTCATGTCCAGGCCCGAAACATCGGGTATGCCCTGGATTCCCTTCACACGGCGGCCCATCTGGGGTGCACCAGGTTCCTTTTTTGCGGGTCCCAGGCCGAGTACGGCATCGTGGACGGCGTTATGGGGGAGGAGATTTTGTGTCATCCTGTCTCTGAATACGGAAAGGACAAGCTGGAGGTATGCCGCAGGGCACGGGAAGATGCAAAGGCCCTGGGCATTGATTATATCCATGCCAGGATATTCAGCGTTTACGGTCCCGGAGACCACCCCTGGTCCCTGGTGTCCACCTGCCTGGATACCTTTCTTAAGGGAGGCAGGATGGAGCTTGGGGCCTGTACCCAGCAGTGGAATTTCCTTCATGTGAGGGATGCGGCCAGGGCCCTGACAGGGCTTCTGCTTGCCAAAGTACCGGCCGGCGTGTATAATGTGGCAGGAGAAGACACCCGCCCCCTTAAGTCGTACATTGAACAGATGCACCGGCTCTGCGGGGAAAAGGGCACCTGTGAATATGGAAAACGGCCGCCCAATGCGGAGGGAGTGGTATCCCTGGTGCCGGATATCAGGAAGCTCAAGGAAGCAGCCGGGTTCGCCCAGGAGATTTCGTTTGAGGATGGAATCAGGGAAATGATTGGAATATATAAGGAGAATTGTCTATGAAACGATGCATCGCCTGCGGCGCCCCTTTATGGGAGACGCCGCTGCTTACGTTAGATAATATGCCTGCCTCGGCCCAACACATGCCGGATGCACAGGGGGTAAAGGAGGACCGGGGACTGACCCTGGATTTATGCCAGTGTATGGGCTGCGGGCTGGTCCAGTTTGACTGTGAGCCGGTGGACTACTACCGGGATGTGATTCGGGCCGGCGGTTTTTCCAGGACCATGGTAGAGCTGCGCAGATACCAGTATAAGCATCTCATTGACAGCTATCATCTGGAGGGAAAGAAGTTCATCGAAGTGGGATGCGGCCAGGGAGAATTCTTAAAGGTTCTGTCAGAATTCCCGGTGGAGGTCCACGGCATAGAGCATGATCCCCATCTGGTGGAACTGGCAAGGGCCCAGGGCCTGGATGTGACTGAAGGGTTTACGGAGACAGAGGATACGCGGTTTGCGGGAGGACTGTATGACGTATTCCTGTCCTTTAATTTCCTGGAACACCAGCCGGATCCCAGCACCATGCTCCAGGCCATATACCGCAACCTGGAGGACGATGCCATGGGACTCATTACAGTCCCAAGCTTTGAATATATCATGGACCACAACAGCTATTATGAGCTGATACGGGACCATCTGGCCTACTATACCTTTGAGACCCTTACCACCCTTCTGGAGCGCAACGGTTTCCAGGTGGAGGAGTGCGAGGTCATCAACCGGGACACGCTGTCCGTTATTGTGAAAAAGCGCCCGCAGATGGATACGGAGAACCTGCTGGAGTGTTATGTGAACCTGAAGCGGGAGATGGAGTCCTACATGAAGTATCTGGATGCCTGGGATAAGAAGGTGGCCATTTGGGGAGCCAGCCACCAGGGCTTTACCCTTGCAGCCACCACCAAGCTGGGGGAAAAGGCAGGGTATATCATAGATTCCGCTCCCTTTAAGCAGGGAAAGTTTGCCCCCGCGTCCCATCTGCCCATCGTTGGCCCGGACCATTTCCATGACCATCCGGTGGATGCCATCATAATCACGGCGCCCGGGTATACGGATGAGATAGCGGCCAGCATACGCCAGAAGTTCGGGACATCCGTGGAAGTCAGGGCCATGCGTTCCAACCATCTGGAGATGGTTTAGGAGGGATGAGAAGATGCGTATAGTAATTACCGGAGCAACCGGTTTTATCGGAAGCAGTCTGGCCAGGGTGTTTCTGGAGCAGGGGGCCCATGTGTACGCCCTGGTGCGTCCGGGGTCTCTTCATCTGGACGCCCTTCCGGTTCATGAGAGACTGCATACAGTGGCCTGTGACCTGGCCCATGTGCTGGAATGCGTCCCTGAGGTGGTAGAGGCAGACGGTTTTTTCCATATGGCCTGGGGCGGCGTGAACCGGGAGGAGATAGACTCGCCCGAAGTCCAGGCCCGCAATGTGGCCGGCTCCCTGGACTGTGTGGAGGCAGCGGGACGTCTGGGCTGCCGGGTGTTCATGGATGCGGGTTCCAGAGTGGAATACGGGGCCATGGACGGAATTATGGAGGAGGAGGCGCCCTGCCGTCCCATCAATGAATACGGAAAGGCAAAATGGGAGTTTTACCAAAAGGCAGCTCCCCTTTGCAGCCGTCTGGGCCTTAACTATTACCATCTGAGATTTTTCAGCGTGTACGGCTGCGGGGATCATCCCTGGTCCGTCATATCCACCCTGGTGCGGGATTTAAGGCAGGATAAGAAGGTTTCCCTGAGCGCGTGCAGGCATATGTGGAATTTTATGTATATTGAGGATGCGGTACAGGCAGTATATGAATTATACAGGCAGGCCGTAAACGAAGGGCCTGATTGGAAAAAGGACGGTCCCTGCAGTCTCATAAGCGCTATTGTCAACATAGCCAGCCAGGACACCAGGCCCCTTCGATCCTTTGTGGAGGAAATCCATGAAATCGTAGGATTTAAGGGAACGCTGGAGTATGGGACCTTTGTACAGGCCAAGGAGGGAGCCCTGTCCATCCGGCCTGACATCACCAGACTTAAGAGACTCACAGGCGGCAGGTGGGAGGAACGGTATACCTTCCGCCAAGGCATCGAAGAAACCATAGAGAAAGAAGAAGCATAGAGAGATATGAAGAAAATCAGCGTATTGATTCCCTGTTATAATGAAGCGGAAAATGTAGGCCCTATCAGCAGGGCAGTGACGGAAATCCTGGAAAAAGAGCTGCCACGGTATGACTATGAGCTGGTATTCATTGATAATGATTCCACGGATGGCACCAGGGACATCATCCGGGGCCTGTGCGCGGACAACCCGCGCATCAAGGCCATACTCAATGCCCGGAATTTCGGTCAGTTCAACTCCCCCTATTACGGCATGCTCCAGGTTACTGGAGACTGCGTTATCGAAATGGTGGCGGATTTCCAGGACCCGGTGGAAATGATTCCCAAATATATCCGCGAGTGGGAGAAGGGATATAAAATCGTCATCGGCATCAAGACAAGCAGCAAGGAAAACCGGCTGATGTACTGGCTCAGAAGCTGCTATTACAAGACCATCAAGAAATTGTCGGACGTGGAGCAGATTGAGCATTTTACCGGTTCGGGTCTCTATGACAGGGAGTTCATTGAGGTCTTACGCAACCTGGATGACCCCACGCCTTTCCTCAGGGGAATCGTGGCTGAGCTGGGATACCGCCGCAAGGAGATTCCCTATGAGCAGCCGCGCCGCAGGGCGGGCAAGACCCATAATAACCTCTATCGTCTGTACGATGCCGCCATGCTCAGCGTTACTTCCTATACAAAGGCAGGTCTGCGTCTGGCTACGATTTTCGGCAGCATATGCGCCGTTGTCAGCATGCTCATCGCCCTGGTCTACCTGGTAATGAAGCTGATTTGGTGGGACCGTTTCCCGGCAGGCATGGCGCCCATGCTTATCGGAATGCTGTTTTTGGGGTCGGTACAGCTGTTCTTCATCGGTTTTCTGGGAGAGTATATCATGAGCATTAACCAGCGGGTGATGAAGCGGCCCCTGGTCATTGAGGAAGAGCGTATTAATTTTAACGAGGAAGAGAAAAAGGGCGGTAATGAAGCATGAAATATAAGATAGACGTGGTACGCATCCGGGAGAATTCCATTACCCTTAACGGATGGGCTATAGGTAAATCCCCTGACAGCAAGGCCACCTTCCGGGTGGAGGATGAGAAGCGCCAGCCGGTAAAATTCAAGCATGTAAATACACGCAGGGATGATGTGAGCCAGATATATTTTAAGAAGGTCCATGACCGGGAATTTGGATTTGACATCCAGTTTCCCTATGAGCGGGGGAAGGATTATTACCTGCTGATCCGCTGCGAGGGACGCCAGGCAAAAATCAAGTATAATGAGGAGCTGATTGCAAAGCGGGCCAGCGTGGCCCACAAGCGTATGGAGAAGCTTAAGGACCTGATGAACATGGAGACAGTCCATGTGGCCATGGACTTTTGGAAGGAACATGGCCTTAAGGCTCTTGTGGTCAAGTCAAAGCACAAGCTGCAGGGAATTGACAATGATTATGATTACAGCGAGTGGTATGAGCTGACCAAACCAACGGAAGAGGAGCTGGCGGAGCAGAGAAAGCATTTATTTGACTTTGAGCCCATGCTGTCCGTTGTGATTCCCGCCTATAAGACCCCGGAGCGCTATCTCAGGGAAATGCTGGACTCTATCATGGAACAGACCTATACAAACTGGGAGATATGCGTTGCGGACGGTAGCCCCAGGGGAGAGGGACTGGAGCGTGTGCTTAAGAAGTACGCGGACCGTGACCGGCGTGTGCGCTATGAGATTCTGGGCAGCAACCGCGGAATCTCAGGCAATACCAATGCAGCCCTGGATATGACCAGGGGAGACTTTGTCATCCTGGCTGACCATGACGATACACTTCCTCCCAATGCTTTTTATGAGGTGGTGAAGGCAATCAATGAAAATCCGGACTGCCAGGTCATTTATTCCGATGAAGATAAACTGGACATGGATGGAAAGGCTCTGTTCGACCCTCATTTCAAACCTGATTTCAACCCGGATTTGCTGAACAGCGTCAATTATATATGCCATCTGTTCATCATAAGGCAGGATTTGTTAAAGCAGGTGGGCGGATTCCGCCAGGAGTTTGACGGCGCCCAGGATTATGATTTCATTTTCCGGTGTACGGAGGCGGCAAAGAGAGTATACCATATTCCCAAGGTCCTCTATCACTGGCGCTGCCATCAGAATTCCACGGCCAGCAACCCGGAGAGCAAGATGTATGCCTTTGAGGCCGGCTCCAGAGCTATCATGGCCCACTATGAGCGGATGGGAATTCCGGCGGTGAAGGTGGAGAAGGGCGTGGATTACGGCATTTACCATACCACGTTTGAGATACAGGGTGAACCTCTGGTGTCTGTCATCATCCCCAATAAGGACCACAGCCAGGATCTGGATGTGTGCGTGCGCTCCCTGATGGAGAAATCGTCGTACCGGAACCTGGAATTCATTGTCGTGGAAAATAACAGTTCCCAGAAGGATACCTTTGCCTACTACGATAAGATGCAGGCGGAGCACGGCAATTTCCGGGTGGTTACCTGGAAGCAGGGCTTCAACTATTCTGCCATCAATAATTATGGAGCTTCCTTTGCAAAGGGTGAATACCTGCTGCTGCTCAACAATGATACGGAGCTGATTGACGAGGACAGTATAAAAGAAATGCTGGGATTCTGTCAGAGGGAGGATGTGGGCATTGCAGGCTCCAGGCTTCTCTATGGGGATGACACCATACAGCATGCCGGAGTGGTCATAGGCTTTGGCGGCATTGCCGGCCATACATTCATCGGCCTTCACAAGGCGGAGAACAGCTATTTCCACAGGGCCATGTGCGCCCAGGACTACAGCGCCGTCACAGCAGCCTGCCTCATGACAAAGAAATCCGTCTTTGACCAGGTGGGCGGTTTGAGCCCGGAGCTGGCAGTGGCCTTTAATGACATTGATTACTGCATGAAAGTACGCGCCCTGGGGAAACTGGTAGTGTATGCGCCTTATTCATGCTTTTACCATTATGAATCCAAGTCCAGAGGACTGGAGGATACGCCTGAAAAGATAGCCCGTTTTAACCGGGAGGTGGCCATCTTCATACGGAAGTGGCCGGATATCATTCAAAATGGCGACCCCTACTACAACCCCAACCTGACTCTGCGCAAATCTAACTTTGCGCTCAGGGACCTTCTGAAGGAAAAAATAGGTGAGCCTTATGACCTTAAGGTTTACCAACAGTTTGCGCCGGAGGACGATACGAAAGCACATGAGTGACCATAGAAATGATTATGAAGCGGGACGCGGTAATGAAACAGGACGCGGTAATGAAGCGGGACGCGGTAATGAAACAGGACGCAGGGCAGGCAGGCACAGCAAAGTGACCATCGTCATACCGAATTATAACGGTCTTAAATTTATGGAGCCCTGTTTTAAAGCCCTTAATATGCAGATTTGCCGGGATTTTGACATCCTGGTGGTGGACAACGGTTCCACGGACGGAAGTGTGGAGTGGCTGAAGGAGCACGGGATTCCGTCCATTTTCCTGCCTGAGAACACCGGGTTCTCCGGCGCGGTGAACGTGGGCCTTAAGGCGGCGTCAACTCCCTATGTGATTCTGCTCAACAATGACACGGAGCCGGACTTCCGCTATGTGGGAGAAATGATCAAGGCCATTGAGTGCTCCCCAAAGATATTTTCCGTCAGCTGCAAGATGATCCAGCTCTGCCATAAAGAGCTGATGGACGATGCCGGGGATATGTACAGTCTTTTGGGCTGGGCATACCAGAGGGGGGTGGGCCGCTCCTGTGCAAAATATAACAGGGCCTGCCGCATCTTCTCAGCCTGCGCCGGGGCAGCCATCTACCGCCGTGAGGTGTTTGATGAAATCGGATACTTTGACGAGATGCATTTTGCGTACCTGGAGGACCTGGACGTTGGTTACAGGGCCAGGATTGCGGGATATGACAACATTTACTGTCCCACGGCCATTGTCTATCATGTGGGAAGCGGCACCAGCGGTTCCAAGTACAATCCCTTCAAGGTAAAGCTGGCTGCCAGGAATAATATTTATCTGAATTATAAGAACATGCCCCTTTTGCAGCTGGCGGTGAATCTGCTTCCGATTCTCCTGGGAATGGGACTCAAATACATGTTTTTTAAGAAAAAGGGATTTGGAAGGGATTATGCGGCTGGTGTGAGGGAAGGCCTGACAACCGCTAAAAGGTGCCGGAAGGTGCCTTACAGCAGGGAACGGCTTAAAAATTATCTGACCATTGAGTGGGAATTGATTACAGGGACCTTTATCTATGTTTATGAGTTTGCCGCAAGGCAGATTGCTAAATTATGAACTTTTTCGAAATTAAGAGAAAAGTTATAGAATAATGACGGCTTATCATGTATAATAACAACGATATTTACGGTAAGAAGGGATTCCCTGAGAAACCAAGGTGAAATACAATGATAAAAGATAACCAGAAAAGGCTGAACCGCATGCATGTCCTGCTGGATATACTGGTCACTGTGGTGGCCTACGCTCTGGCATGGTTCATTGTCATCAGCGGAAAGGTACTGCCTATAGATGAGGGCGTGCTAAAGCCCCAGGTATATTTTATGGCGCTCATCTTTATCGTGCCCATATACCTGATTCTATATGCCAGTTTCCATCTGTATGTGCCCAAACGGATTCAGGGGCGGCGTTCAGAACTGGCGAATATCTGCAAGGCAAATGTCATCGGCCTCATGCTCTTTACGTTCGTGCTTTTTGGTCTGCGAAGGTTCGTAAGCCATCTGAGCTATTTCTCCACAAAGATGATTCTGGCATTCTTTGCGGCCAATATCATCCTGCTGGAAGCAGAGCGGATTTCAATACGTATCTTCCTGCGCTCCCTGCGGACCAACGGCTATAATCAGAAGCATGTGCTCCTCATTGGCTACAGCCGGGCGGCCGAAGGCTTCATCGACAGGGTCAGCGTCAATCCGGAATGGGGTTACCATGTCCAGGGAATCCTGGACGACCACCGGCCGGCCGGCTTTGCATATAAACAGGTACAGGTACTGGGACCCACCAATCATCTGGAGGACTTCCTGGCATCCAATACGCTGGACGAAATAGCCATAACCCTGAGCATCAAAGAGTACTCTAATTTGGAACAGATTGTGGCGGCCTGCGAGAAATCAGGCGTGCATACAAAGTTCATACCGGATTATAATAACATAATACCGACGATTCCCTATATGGAAGACCTTCAGGGACTTCCGGTAATCCATATCCGCCATGTGCCCCTTACCGGGGTGTTTAATGCCACCATGAAGCGGATAGTGGACCTTGCCGGCGCTCTGTTTGGTCTGATTGTATTTTCGCCTCTCATGCTGGTCACGGCTCTGCTTATCAAAATCACTTCGCCCGGACCCGTACTTTTCAGCCAGGAGAGGATAGGGCTGCACAACCGTCCCTTTAAGATGTACAAGTTCCGCTCCATGGAGGTCCAGGACCCAGGCAGGGAACGCAGCCAGTGGACAACGCCCCATGACCCCAGGGTAACGCCTGTGGGACGTTTCATACGCAAGACAAGCATTGACGAGATGCCCCAGTTTTTTAATGTCCTCATAGGCGACATGAGTCTGGTGGGGCCCAGGCCGGAACGGCCGCTGTTTGTGGAAAAATTCAAAGAAGAGATACCGCGGTATATGATTAAGCACCAGGTGCGCCCGGGGCTCACGGGCTGGGCCCAGGTCAATGGCTACCGTGGGGATACATCGATTACCAAGAGGATTGAACATGACCTGTATTACATTGAGAACTGGAGCCTGGGTTTTGACTTCAAGATAATGTTTCTCACTGTTTTCAAGGGATTTATTAATAAAAATGCATATTGATATGCATGACGTTTGCGTTAAGAATGCTCCTGTGCTTTAGCCGTGCCCGGATACAGTCTGCAGGTCAGAGGAGCGGGGCTGCTTATATGTGTTTAGCGCCTGGTTTACGTGATGGAATGAGGATGGACGAATGAATCGTGAGTTTGACAATGGATTTGATGAGGAAGAAGAGAGATTAAGAGGCCGCAGCAGAAAGCGCGATCTAAGCGCCGGTGCCGGGGCTGATTCAGATACAATGCCGCGCGGGCGTACCAGAAGCAGCGGGCAGGAGATAAATGGAGCCGGCCAGGAGGGCCGCGCAGGTTCACGCGGCGGGGCCAGGCAGGGGACACCGGTTCCTGCTGACAGGGCGCCAGGCAGGAGGGCTTCGGATGGCCGCAGTTCAGGCCCGGCTGCCGGGCCCAGGTCCGGTGCCGGTTCCGGCCCACGTCCGCGCTATGCCGGAGAGGGAGCCGCGGAGCGCACCCCAGGCATATCAGGAAAGAGCGGAACCCGCAGTGCCTATGCCGGTGAGAAGATGCCGGAACGCCCTGTAAGCGGTGAGGGAAAGGCAGGCCAGCGTCCGCGGTTTGCGGGAGAAAAAGCGGCGGGTCGGCCCGGGTATGCAGCCGGCGGGTCCGGGGAGCGCCCTGGATATGCGGGCACAGGCGGCAAGAGCGGAGCGCGTCCGGGATACACAGGCGGCAAGTCCGGGGACCGTCCCAGATTCACAGGGGACCGGCCTGACGGAAGGCCGGGAATCTCAGGAAGCAGGCAGGGGGAACGGCCCAGGTACACAGGCGAAGGAAAAGGTGCCAGGCCGGCAGCCGGGAATTTGGGGGCTGGTGAGACTGGCGGCCGCACATACAGCCGGTCCTATGCCGGGGCGGAAGAACTTGGCGTCGTTAAGGGCAGAGACTCGTCCTTTGGAAGGAACGGGGGCGGAGCAGGCGGCCGCAGGGCAGCCAGGGAAGCGGCAGCAGCGGACCCGGCTGCGGCAGAGGTTAAGCACCGCCGTAAGATGATAATTGTATTCATCATTCTGGAAATCATATTCCTTCTGGGAACCGGACTCTACAGGTATGCGCAGAATAAGATGAGCCTGATTCAGCCAAGCCCGTTTAAACCGCATCAGGTGACGAACCCTAATATCTCAAACCGAAAGGTAGAGGAGATGGAGGGGTACTGGACCATTGCTCTCTTTGGTGTGGACAGCCGAAACAACTCGGTTGGAAAAGGCAATAATGCCGATGTCATCATCATATGCAACATTGACCAGGGCAGCGGCGAAATTAAGCTTGTCAGCGTGTTCAGGGATACTTATCTCAGTGTAAGTGATAACGGGCTGTACAATAAGATTAATCAGGCTTATTTCCTGGGCGGTCCTGAACAGGCAGTGGAGGCACTGAACAGAAACCTGGACCTCCAGATAGATGATTTTGCCACATTTAACTGGAAGGCAGTGGTGGATGCCGTCAATATTCTCGGCGGAGTGGATGTGGAGCTGAGCAAGGCGGAGTTTTATTATATCAATGCCTATATTACTGAGACTGTGGAGGCTACAGGCGTAGGATCCTATCAGCTGAAACAGGCAGGTCTCAACCATCTGGACGGTGTCCAGGCAGTTGCGTACGCAAGGCTTCGTAAGATGGATACGGACTTTGCCAGGACAGAGCGCCAGCGGGAAATCATTGACCTCTGCTTCCAGAAGCTTAAGAAATCCGATTTTGCGGTAGTGAACAATGTCATGGAGGCAGTGTTCCCCCAGATTCTTTCCAGTGTCACGATTGATGATATTATACCGGCAGCCAAAAATCTGACCAAGTATGCCATAGCGGATACCATGGGATTCCCGGCGGCCAGAAGTGACGCTAATATGGGCAAGAAGGGAGCCTGTGTCATTCCACAGACACTGGAGAGCAATGTAACCCTTCTCCATCAGTTCCTGTTTGGGGATGAAAATTACCAGCCCAGTGACATGGTAAAGAAAATCAGTGCCAAGATATCAGCGGATACGGGCATGTACAACGAGGCTAAGCCAATCGACCGTGTGGGAACAGACGGCGGGTATATCCCCAAGCCCACGCAGGCGACCAAGGCCACGGAAGAGACAAAAGAAAATGAGTCTGAGAGCAGCACGTCCGAGACAGATGAGTCCATCATTGACGGCGAAACGGATTTAGAATTAGAGACCGACGAGTTCGGCAATGAACTGGATCCGCCTGAGGATGAGAACGATATATTCGGACGGCCGGGAGAAAGCAGCGGATCCGGTACCGTTTATCCCGGAAGGCCGGGAGAGAGCAGCTCAGGCAGCATATTCCCGGGGGCCGAGACATCAGAGGGCGACCAGACAACCGGGCCAGGCGCAATCACCTATCCGGGCCAGGACCCCACCAGGAGAACCAGCGCCGCTTATCCGGGAGCTGCCAAGGGAACCACGGCTGTGTATCCCGGAGGCCAGGGTACATCCCCGGCCTATCCGGGCGGCACCAGGGGGAGTACGGCAGCTTATCCGGGCAGCACCAGGGGGAGTACGGCAGCTTATCCGGGCGGCTCGTCCGATGAATACGTGCCGGAGGGACCGGGTTCTGTCATCATTGGGCCGGGAAATTAATGCAAGGATGATTCATATAAAAATGCGAATATAAAGGCTGAAAGTGCCGACAGGGATTTATCATTTCCTGCCGGCTCTTTTTAGTCTTATATAAGAAAATGGTCACACATTTATCACAAATCGCTGCTAAACTGTGTACAGAATCGGGAGATTACGTGAGAAAGGGGAATTATAATGTACGACAACGACCAGAACTACGGGTGGAAGTCTTATGATAACCAGAGCTACGACAGCATGCAGTATGGCAAAGATCCATATGGGCGCCGTCCCCAGCCGGAGGATATGCCTCCAAAGAAGAAAAAAGGCGGCATTTTAAAAAAGGCAGCCCTGATTACGGCAGGAGCCCTTCTATTTGGCACTGTCTCAGGGGCGACCATGGTGGGAGTCAATGTGGCCGCATCCAGATTCATGGGAAACAGCGCGGGGGCGTCGGCTGAACCGGAAAAGAAGGAAGAGATATCAAAGGCCCAGACAGAAAGCCAGGGCAGCGGCCAGGATAACGGCCAGGGCAGCGCCCCCCAGGGAGACAGCGGATACCAGCAGGGCCAGAGGAATAATGGAAAGGCAGTGGCGGATGTTTCCGATATCGTGGAACAGGCCATGCCCACGGTGGTGGCAATCACCAGCACAGCGGTATACCAGAGCAATAATTTCGGATACGGCTGGTTCTTTAGAGGCGGCCCTCAGACCTATGAGGTGCCCAGCAGCGGTTCAGGCATCATTGTGGGTGAGAACGACAAGGAACTTCTCATCGTGACCAACAACCATGTGGTGGAGGATTCCACCTCCCTGAAGGTGGCCTTTATTGACAGTGAGGTGGTGGACGCGGCCATCAAGGGAACGGACGCAGAGACGGACCTGGCAGTCATAGCAGTGCCTCTGGAGCAGATTAAGGACGACACCAAGAGCAAGATTAAGGTGGCCAGGCTGGGAAACTCCGATGAACTGAAGGTGGGACAGGGCGTCATTGCCATCGGCAATGCGCTGGGCTACGGCCAGTCCGTGACCGTGGGGTATGTAAGCGCCCTCAACCGGGAAGTCAGGGTATCAAACACCAGCACCAGGGAACTTCTGCAGACAGATGCAGCCATCAATCCCGGCAACAGCGGAGGCGCCCTTCTCAATATGAAGGGAGAGGTTATTGGCATCAATGCTGCCAAGTATTCCTCAACCGAGGTGGAGGGAATCGGCTATGCCATTCCCATATCCAAGGCAGAGGACATCATGAACCAGCTCATGAACCGCAAGACCATGAATCCGGTGGAGGAGGCCAGGAGAGGCTATCTGGGCATACAGGGAACCAGCGTGGACGAGGAGTCCGCGGCGGCCTTCGGAATGCCAAGAGGCGTGTATGTATATAAGATACTGGAGGAAGGAGCCGCGGCCCAGTCAGACCTGAGGGAAAAGGACATCATCACCAAGGTGGACGGCCAGAGCGTCCGGAACATGACGGATTTGCAGGAGCTTCTGGCCTGCTACGAGACGGGAGAGAAGATTGATCTGACGGTACAGACCCAGAAGGACGGGGAATACCAGGAAAGGACAGTCACCATCACACTGAAAGCCATGCCCCAGGAGAATACGGAAACCAAAGCCCAATAACTTAAATTTTTCAAAATAATATGAAATGAAAATGCTTCCTCTTGTTTGGGGAAGCATTTTGTTATATACTTTACGTTAAGCGGCGGGACGATGGTACGGCCCGGTACGCCCTTTAACAGAGAGGAGAACTGACTTGGAAGAGAAAGATTATAACCAGGATTTGGAGGCATCCGGCCATAGTGAAGATAAAGAAAAACAAAATGAAGAGGACCGCTATGAAAAGGTGTGTTACATGTGCCGGCGGCCTGAGAGCAAGGCCGGCCCCATGATATCCATGCCCGGCGGCATGAATCTCTGCCATGACTGTATGCAGAAGGCATTTGATTCCGTGACAAAGGGGGGCATGGATTTTTCCAAACTGCCCAATATGCCCTACATGAACATGAACCTCAATGACCTGAACATGACGCCTCCCGCAGTGGAAATTCCCAAAAAGCAGAAAATCAAGAAAAA
>OLSH01001144.1_pt1 | contig 15095 bp, 15 predicted proteins | sample 1643221 | NCBI WGS metagenome assembly OLSH01 (sample SAMEA3136681, study PRJEB25190) | human gut metagenome | biome: human gut; feature: human-associated habitat; material: faeces | place: Austria | collected 2013 | reverse complement strand
CGGACGATTCCAAAACCATCTCCCGTGAAGAGGTGTTGGGTTCGAGTGCTGTGGAGAATGCTCCACCACAAAGATCCCGAGTCAAATGACTCGGGATTTTTTGCGTGGGCGGGACAGGACGAGAACAGCACGGCCACGCCGCAGGCGTGGCAAACAACAGCCCAGTGGGCTGTTGTTTAGTGCGCGGTTTCCAATCTTCAGGAATGTCTACCAAGAAAGCGCCGCCTGCCGAAGCACCATTTGCAGAGCCTCGGTTGGGCGGTGCAGGACTCGAACAGCAGCGGAGCTGACCGCCCGGACAATACAGGATACTCAGTTCAACAAGTCAAAAGTTACAGGAGGCGCTCACATGGATATTTCCTTTAAGGTCGAAAGCCAAAAATTCAATTACAGAGTATGCGCCATCATCGCTTCCGACGAAAAAATCCTGACTGTGTATCATCATACGCCGTCCCCATATTACTCCCTGCCCGGCGGAAGAGTTAAGATGGGGGAAACTGCCGAGCAGGCGGTGGTGCGGGAAGTTCAGGAAGAGCTTGGTGTAACCCCAAAGATTATCCGTCCATTGTGGCTCAATCAGGCATTTTTTACCAAAGATGTAGACAATCTCCGTTATCATGAACTGTGCATTTACTTTCTGATGGATATTTCCGGTACAAATTTGCTGGAAAAGGGCAGCACATTTACGCTGACAGAAGGAAAGCATATCCATACTTTTGAATGGCTGGAATTTGACCGACTAAAGAACGAATATTTTTATCCGACATTTTTGAAAAAGAAAATCTATAACCTTCCCGATGCGTTTACCATCCGCACCGAGGTAGAGTAAAGGATTTTGGCGTGGGGTACTTGCGTCTTGCACTCGTAGTCATTTTGTGATACAATTATCCCGATGCGTGGGCGGGACAGGACGAGAACAGCACGGCCACGCCGCAGGCGTGGCAAACAACAGCCCAGTGGGCTGTTGTTTAGTGCGCGGTTTCCAATCTTCAGGAATGTCTACCAAGGTTGTGCGAACCCGATTCTTTACGAGAAAGGGTTCGGGTACGTTTTTGTTTACAGGAGGTTTTGAGAAAGGGCTGCTCCGCCCATAAGCCGGAATGTGAAAGGATGAGAAGATGACCTTTTTAGAAACAAATCGGCTCAGACTAAGAAATGTAAGTCCTAAAGATGCGATTCAGATGGTTGATTATCGAAACAACGAGCGATGCTCGAAATATCAACGAGGCCAGACGAAAGATTATAAGGATATTGTTGCTTTGATCGAGCGTAATAAAGACAATGCCCTGAATATCGCATCGCCGACTATGATCAGTGTTGCATTAAGAGAAACGGATGTCATGATTGGCGAAATCGTCGTTATGCCTAACGAGGGCACAATTTCTTTAGGGTACACATTTTCTTATAAAGTTCACCGAAGCGGTTACGCCTATGAAGCCTTGTCCTCTTTAATTGAGTATTTACACAAGCACTATCCTCAGTGGGATTTTATCTGTTTTACTGAAAGAGAGAACATTCCAAGTATGAGCCTTTTGAAGAAGCTGGGATATACGAATTTGGGTTATCTGCCGTCAAAGAATTCTCAAGTATTTGGAAAGTGGCTTCGCCAGGACACATTAGAAGAAATCACAAGTGCGGTTCGATAACTCCTGGTTTATCGCAACCTCAGAAGCAGGGTTTGGGACACCGCACGCCCCAGCAAGAAGCTGTTCCAAAGGGAGCAAGAATTTTCAGCAATTGAAAATTTGTGGCCACGGGACGATTCTTGCTCTCCCCGTCAGAATCATCCGCCTTGCACTCGTAGTCATTTTGTGATACAATTATCCCGATAGGAGGTGTCTCGTATGATGCAGACATTCGTTCGCCCTTCCCGGGATCTGCGCAACCATTACGCCGAAATTTCGGAGATGCTCAAAGATCATGACCATGTGATCATCACGAATCATGGCCGTGGAGAATCAGTTCTCATCAACATTGAGGACTACGCCAAGTACGAAGAGTTTTTGCACCAGCGATATGTTGCCGAGGCACTTGCCAAGGCAAAACAGCAGGCGGCTGACCCCGACACGCAGTGGGCAGACCACGAAAGCGTATGGGAGACGCTGGGCAAGCAGTATGACGTATAAGATCAAATATCTGCCCCTTGCTGTGCAGGATTTGAACGATATCGCCCGGTATCTGTCTGGCTTTTACCCTAAAACAGCCAGCCGTGTGTTGAAAGAGATGCGAGAGAAGATCACAAAATTGGGCGATACCCCGAAAATGTGCGAGGTCTACCACCTTGACCCTGCTTATCGTAGGATGGTCGTTGACCAGTATCTTGTGTTCTACCGCGTCAACGATGAAATAAAGAGTGTGGAAGTCCACCGTGTGTTGCGCGGTTCATGGAATCTGCCGCAGTATCTGGAATGAATCCTTCGGGTTCGCCTGCTGTGGAGAATGCTCCACCAAAAGCCTCTAACGAAAGTTAGAGGCTCTTTTTTTGTTTCTACTGTCAACGTGAGTCGGCAGATCGGTACAGAACTCGAACAGCACGGCCACGCCGCAGGGTTTGGGACAGGCACACTATCCAAACCTCCAATTTTCCGCACCAAAGGGGCAAAATCTTGGCCAGTATTGCCGTTGCGCCGCAGGGATTTTTGGATTATACTGTTGACTTGTATCCTGTTTTGTATTTTCCTGTTCAGCCGAGCCAAAGGAGGCATCCTTACGAACTATCTGTTTCAATTTTCGCGTATTCTGGCGTTCTGTTTTTTGGGCGAGATCTGCCACGCAGTGCTCCCGCTCCCCCTCCCGGCCAGCATCTACGGCCTGCTGCTGCTTCTGGCCGCGCTCCGCTTCGGCATCGTGAAGCTCGAGCAGGTCAAGGAAGTGGGCCTGTTCCTCACCGGCATCTTCCCGCTGCTGTTTGTGCCTGCCGCCGCGGGCGTCATGGAGCTGTGGGCAGAGATGGGCGAGATGCTGCTGCCCATCGTCATCGCCATCATCCCGGTGACGGTGCTGGTCCTCGTGAGTGCAGGCCGCACCACCCAGGTCCTCACCAGCCGCCGCGCTGCAAAGAAGGAGGCCGAACATGACTGATCTCTTACAGGGCTTCCTCTCCGGGTCCGCCGCGTGGGGCGTGCTGCTGACGCTGGCCGCCTTCGCGCTGGGTGCTCTCATCAACAAAGCCACCGGCAAGGCCATCTTCAACCCGCTGCTGCTGGGCAGCATCTTCGTCATCATCCTGCTGAGTGTGCTGAACATCTCCTACGCCGACTACAAGGTCAGTGCCGCCCCGGTGAACTATCTGCTGCTGCCGGCCACCATCAGCCTCGCCATCCCGCTCTATGAAAAGTGGGATCTGCTGAAAGAGAATGCCGCCGCCATCATCGCGGGCATCTCAGTGGGTACGCTGGTGAGCCTCGGCAGCGCTTTGGCTCTGGCCCTCGCGCTGGGCCTCACCCGGGAGCAGTACGCCACCCTCCTGCCGAAGTCCGTCACCACGGCCATCAGCATGGACGTCGCCGCTGAGCTGGGCGGCATCGCGGCCCTGACGGGTGCCATCGTCATCCTCACCGGCATCGCGGGCAACCTGCTGGCCGAGGTGGTCTGCAAGATCTTCCACATCACCGACCCCATCGCAAAGGGCGTCGGCATCGGCACCTCGGCCCATGCCGTAGGCACCAGCAAAGCTCTGCAGATGGGTGAGGTCGAAGGTGCCATGAGCGGCCTGTCCATTGCCGTGGCCGGCGTCCTCACCGCCGTGCTCTGCCCCCTCTTCGTCGGCTTCATCCAGTAAAGATAGACAAAGCATCGCCCTCTGTACCGGCACAATGCCAATACAGAGGGCGATGCTTTTTGCTTTTTAAGACCCGGCTTCTTCCCGCTCGGCTTTCCGGCGTTCCACCTCGGCGATGACCTCGGCGGCCTTTTCGTCGATGGCCCCCGGCTCTGCCGCCGGAGGGGCCAGACAGTAGCCCTGCAGCAGGTCTACCCCCATCTCGAGCACCTTGCGCAGCTCCGACAGCGTTTCCACGCCCTCAGCCAGCACCTGCACACCGCGCGGGTGGACGTAATCGATGAGCGCCCTGAGGAACTGCTGTTTGTCGGCATCGGTATCAATGCCCTGGATGATGGCGATGTCCACCTTGACATACTTGGGCGCGACCGTCAGCAGGCTGTTGCCATTGCTGTAGCCGCTGCCGTAGTCATCCAGCGCAAAGACGCCGGTCGCACCGGGGACATTCCGCTTCCGTTCCAGCTCTCGCTCGTTCATCTCTTCCTCTTCGGTGATCTCCACCACCAGCTTCGGAAGGATGGCACTGTGGGCCTCCCAGTAGCTCGCCCAGTCCTCATCGCTCAGGCTGACACTGGCGATGCTGTTGACGAAGATGAGAGCGTCGGCGTCCAGTTTACCGGCAGCCTCCAGCTCCTCGTAGCACTCACAGGCCCGGAAGAAAGTCAGCTTCTCAATATCATACAACCGGCCCATCTCGCTGGCCAGCTGCATTACCGTGATCGGCGAACGCAGGGTAGGCAGCTGAGGCCGCATCAGGGCCTCGTAGGCCACCACATGGCCGTCGTGAGCCGAGACGATGGGCTGGAAGCAGTAGTCCACCCGCCGCTCCCGGATGAGCTTTTCAAAGTCGCTGCGCTGCTCCATCGCATAGACACCGGCGCGGTAGCGCTCCATGTCGAACTCCCGTACCTCGCCCTTGGTGGAGTGCTTGACTTCATACATTGCAAAGTCCGCATATTTCTTGAGGGTGTCGAGGTCCAGTGCGTCCTCCGGATACCATGCCACGCCGCCGGACATCCGGATGCACAGTCTCTTGCCGTCCGGCAGAGCAGCACTGCTCTGGGCAAAGTTCTCTTCCAGCTTTTTGATGTCCCCCGCAGGGCCTCCCGCGTCTCATAGCCGTAGAACAGCAGCAGGAACTCGTCGCCGGAAAGGCGGGCCACTACAGCGCCGCTGGGCGAGCCCTGCTGTAAGCTGCGGGCCGTCTGCCGCAGATAAACGTCACCCCAGTCGTGGCCATATGTGTCGTTGATGGTCTTGAGGTTGTCGAGGTCGGTCATCATCAGGGCCGCGTGACGGAGAGTATCGGGCTTCTCGAACAGCTCCCCGCAGACCCGGAAGAAGGCCTGACGGCTGTACAGCCCGGTCAGGGCGTCATAATCGCACTCGTGCTCGATGCGGCTGCGCTCGGCCACCGCGGCCTTGTAGTTGTCGGTGCTCAGGGTCACGATGGCTTCCGCCAGCCGGTCCAGCTCCCGGATGCCGGTGCGGGAAAATTCCGGCACGGCCTTGTGCTGTTCCTGTGCGTCCACCAGCTCTTTCGAGAGCTGGGCAACGGGCTGTGCCAGACCATAGCTGACGAAAAAGGCGCAGGCCAGACCGATGCCCAGTGTCAGCAGTACGGCAAGGCCCAGCAGCTTCGTTACCGACCGGGAGAAGCTGAACAGCTCGTTCCTGCCCACCACGCCGACGAGCAGCCACCGCTCACCCGAGAAGGGGGCGTTGCGGCTGTACAGGTCGATCTGCCGGATGCTGGCGATCTGCTGCTTCCCGTCCATCATGTAATGCCAGCAGTTGTTGCTGCGCCGGAGCGTCAGTTCCCATTTCGCATTCCGCAGCGGTACGCTCTGCTCGCCGGTGTTGGAGCTGACACGAAGAGCCAGCACCTCGCCCTTCAGGTCGGAGGTGGTGGAGGCCAGCAGATAGCTGCCGTGATGGTCGCTATGCAGCTCGTCCCACGGGAGCTTGGTGTCCATATAGCTTTCCAGCAGCTCCACGCCCAGAACGCCGTAGACTGTGCCGTCGTCCAGGATAAGGGGCTGCGCGTAGGCGATGGCCTCGCGGTCGTCCCCCGGCAGCTTATACGGCAGAGTCGTCCAGCGGCCATAGCTTGCCGCCCCCATACGCTCGACGTCTTCGTAGGCAGTCTGGAAGGGACGGACATAAAACACATCCTGCTCTCCGTCCAGATACTGCAGTGCAGGCGACCACGCCTTGTCCGTAGCGATGTCAAAGGTCTGCACCAGCTCCGACGGAGCGCACTCAAGCAAAATATCGGAGTTTACCGCAGAGGGGGCTGCATCCGGGTCGAGGTCGCGCAGGTAAACGCAGGGCAGGCGGTCTCCGGAGGTGCGGCCCGTGAAGTCGTGGGTATTCAGGATGAGGAAGATGCCCGAAATGCGCTTGGAGCGCAGCGTCTCAAGCATTCTGGGGGCTGCAGCCTGCAGCAGCGGCAGGCTGTCGCTGCTGCAGGAATCCAGCGTCTTGAGGGAAAGCGTTTCGTCGTCCAGCATCTGCTGGGCGGTCTCATTGATGCAGGTCGAAAGATCCGTCAGCTCCTGTGCCTGCCGGAGCTGGTCCTGAATGTAGCCTGCACGGTTCTCCACCTGCTTGTCCAGGATGTCCACCGCGTTCTCATCCAGTTGGAGGGTAACGCCGCTGATCGCAGTGGCCGAAGCCATCAGCATGACCACGACGGCCAGCATGACCATCAGCGCCGAGAAGATGGTAACGAAAATCGTATGCTCTCTTCCCTTCGCTTCATCCCGCATCAGCAGTTTCATGCCTTTCCCCTCCTTCTGCTCGTTTTTGTAAGATGCCTCAGCCCTCGTACTGGCTCAGTGCGTCGCAGAGGCTCTGGTACCATGCCTCAAAATACGCATCGGTCAGGAATTCCGCCTCGGCCTCTTCCGCACTCTCGCCTGCTGCGAGGCGCTCTTCCACCGTGGCGCGGTCTGCCGTGGCAAGGTCGCTCATGCTGTAGTTCAGCTTGCTGCGGGCGTCGGTGCCGCCCTCAAAGGCTTTGGTCGTGTACAGTTCGTTGGTGTTCACTGCGTCCACGGCCTCCGTCAGGACGTTTTCCATGCTGCCGGTCAGGGCGAGGCCGCTGCTGTGGATAGCATCCATCTCGTTGGCGGCATAGGTCACGGGCAGATAGCCGGAGCCCACTGCAAATGCGATGTTGTTCTCCGGCCGGGTGAACCACTTGAGGAAGACCACGCTGGCTTCCACCTCGGCATCGGTGGCCTTTGCCACGGCCATACCGGCACCCTGCTGAACAGCGACTTTTTTGCCGCCCTCAAAGTGCGGCGTGGGCAGGACTTTCAGCTCGATGTCGTGGCTCTCGGTGTCGCTCAGCATCACCTGTGTCGGGAAGTAGGTCGCGCTGGAGTTGGAGCCGATGTAGGCCAGAATGCTGCCGATTTTGATATCGTCGCTGCGGAAGCGGCCGCTGGCGGCGGCCCAGCCCTTGATGTAGGGAACATAGTAGTTATCCCACAGCTTGCGGGCCGCGTCCTCGCTCAGGCCCATGGTCATCTTGCCGTCCTTGACGTCAAAAATGGTATCGCCCAGCTCTTTTGCGCCGATGAGCATATAGTTTGCCATCGCGTCGCGTCCAAACAGGGCTTTGCCGTCGTTGGGCGTATCGGTCTGGGCATCCGTCCAGTTGTAGTAGGCTTCGGCGGTCTTGACCAGACCCTCCACCGTCTCAAGGTCGGAATCCTGTGCGCCGGTGGCGGCAGCGAAGGGCTTCCAGTCGGTATCGTTCAGGAACAGAAGCTCCGTGGACTTTGCCACCGGGAAGATCTTGATGCTGCCGCTGTCGTCGAAGTCGCCCTCGGTCAGGTAGCTGTCCACATAGGCGGCGCGCTCCTCGTCGGTGAAATAGGGAGCAAGGTCAGCCAGCTCGCCCATCTGGTCCATGGCATAGGCGGTGTCTGCATAGGCCATAAAGATGTTGGGCATGGCAGAAGCGCCCACCTTGCCCTGTGCCGCAGCCATCACCTGCGCCTCGAGGTCGTTGACGCTGCCCTGGCTGTAGCTCTCCACGGTGATGTTCTTTTCCTTGCCGACGGTATCGTTGAAGGTCTCCACCAGCTTATTGAAGCTCTCCAGCTGGTCGCCGTTGTAATATGTCCAGACGCTCAGATTTACCGGCTCGGTGTTACCCTGTGCGGTGCTCTGAGCACCCCCGCAGCCCACGAGGCACAACACCAGAGTTGCAGCCGCCGCAAACGAGGCCAGACGGCGCATTCCGATTCGTTTCACCATTAACTTTCTCCCCATTATGAAGATCTATTTCTTCCCAAAGATATTTTTATCATACCACCACGCGGCCAGAGCTGTAAACATGTTCTGTCAAAATCAGCAATATCACAACAACTCTTTTCGGATTTTGTCGATTTTTATCTTTCCCCTTTTCCACGAAAAAAAGCAGGGCAGGCCCGCGCCGCCCAAAGCCTCCAGCTCTTGGCAAAGCGCAGGTCTGCCCTGCATCGGATATTCAGTTTACAGCTTGCTCAGCTGGGGACCCTGAGCGGTATCCTTCACGGCCCAGCCCATCCCGGTGAGCTGTGCGCGGATAGCGTCGGCAGCAGCCCAGTCCTTGGCCTTCTTGGCGGCGGCACGCTTCTCCACCAGTTCAGTCACCTCGGCGGGAACTTCGTCCTTCCTGCGGTTGTACATCAGGCCCAGCACGCCGGTGATCTCGTCGAAGGCGGCAGCGCCGGCTTCGAGAGCAGCCTTACTGGATGCTGCGGACAGGGTGTTGATGTCCTTCACGAGGTCGAAGACAGCAGCCAGGGCATCGGGGGTGTTCAGGTCGTCGTCCATGGCGGTGCAGAATTTCTTCTTTGCTTCCTCGGCCTTCTCCTTCAGCGTCTCGTCGGTGCCGAACTCGGTCTTGCTCAGGGCAAAGTCGAGGTTCTCGCGGCAGGTGTAGAGACGCTCGAGGCTGTTCTTGCAGCTCTCGATGAGGTCTACGGTGTAGTTCAGCGGCATCCGGTAGCCGGCGGTCAGCATAAAGTAGCGGATGGGCTCGTAGCCGTAGAGGTTGGCCACGTCGCGGACGGTGAAGAAGTTATGCAGGCTCTTGGACATCTTCTGATTATCCACGTTGATGAAGCCGTTGTGCATCCAGTAGCGGGCGAACTCGCAGCCGTTGGCGCACTCGCTCTGGGCGATCTCGTTCTCATGGTGGGGGAAGATGAGGTCCTGACCGCCGCAGTGGAGGTCGATGGTCTTGCCCAGATGGGTGCGGCTCATGGCGCTGCACTCGATGTGCCAGCCCGGACGGCCCATGCCGTAGGGGCTCTCCCATGCGGGCTCGCCGGGCTTTGCGGCCTTCCAGACGGCGAAGTCGGCGGGATCTTCCTTCAGGTCGTCCTCCATCTGGCTGCGCAGCTCGCGGTTGCCGCTCTCGAGGTCGTCCAGCTTGAGGTGGCTCAGCTTGCCGTACTCGGGGTCGCTCTTGACGCGGAAGTAGACGTCGCCGTTCTTTGCGACATAGGCGTGGCCGCTCTCGATGAGGTCTTTCACGATGTCGAGGATCTGCTGGATATGCTCGGTAGCGCGGGGCTGGACGGTGGGCTTTTTGCAGTTCAGACCGGCGGCATCCTTGAGGTACTCGGCCTCGAAGCGCTGGGCAACTTCCTTCATGGAAGTCCCCTCTTCCTGGCCCTTCTTGATGAGCTTGTCGTCGATGTCGGTGATGTTGGAGACGTAGATGACCTTGTTGCCGCGGTACTCAAGGTAACGGCGCAGGGTGTCGAAGACGATGAGCGGGCGGGCGTTGCCGATGTGGATATAGTTGTAGACAGTGGGGCCGCAGACGTAGATGCGGTACTCGCCCGGCACCTGCGGCACGAACTCTTCCTTCTGGCGGGTCAGGGTGTTGAAGATCTGCATAGTTGAATACTCCTTTTTGTGGGACAGACCGGAGCCGTGATCATAAACCTCTCAGTCTCGCTTTCGCTCGACTGCTCCCCTATCGAGGGGAGCCCTTGGCAGGCCGGGACACTTTTCTCTGACTGCTGGGACACAGTTTTCAGAAAGCTTCTCTGCCCTGCGAGCGCCTCAAGATAGCAAAACGCCTCCGACAATATGCTATGCACATTGTCGGAGGCGGTCTTTTCTCAAAATCGCGGTTCCACTCCGGTTTGTCGCTCAAAGCCGATAACGGCGGCCATCCGCGCTGCGATACTCAGCTTCCCGCAGCGTGCTGTCCGGGCGCACTTCACGCGGCGGTCTGCAAACAGGCTTCCAGCCAACGGCCCGTTCTCTCTGCCCAGACGATGCAGCGCTACTCTGCCCGGATAAACGCATTTATCCTTTTACAAACTTATTATAATAGCCGCCGGGGCGTAAGTCAAGCGTTTGACTCCCCTGCCCGGCTTGTGCTACACTGGGCAAAGATGCAGCCCGGAGGTTTTATCATCACCGAACGTCTTTTTCTCATCCCCCTGCGGCCCGACGGGATGCGCGCCCTTCTGGCCCGCACCACCGACCCGGAGCTCATCCAGCCCTACACCGATATGCTGGACCTTTCCCTCTCTCATCCCGAGCAGTGGATCTGGTACACCGCATGGGGGCTTTACCAGAACGATTCTGGCGACTGGGTAGGCGACCTCTGCTTCAAGGGCCTGCCCGAAAACGGCCAGCCGGAAATTGGCTACGGCCTGCTGCCGGAATATGAACATCAGGGCTGCGCCACCGAGGCTGTCCGCGCCGCCTGCCGCTGGGCGCTCGAACAGCCCGGCGTCACCGCCGTCGAGGCCGAGACTGACCCCGGCAATACCGCCTCGCAGGCGGTGCTGCACCGGGTGGGGTTCGTTCCGACCGGGACCGTGGGCGCGGAAGGGCCGAGGTTTATTCTGCGCCAAAAGCCTTGACTCCATCGCCAAATCAGCGCTTTCCCCCTTTACATCGCCCTCAACTTGTGCCATAATTTATTTCAATATAGCAGTTTGCGTTTTCAATGGTCTGGCAGCATCCGCAAACTGCATCTCGCAAATATGCTGTTACCCATAGGCATATCTGTGAAACTTGCGATTAAGGGAAGCTGCCCTCGGCGCGGCGATTCGGCGGTGCGGGGCAGCAAGAGAGGGGTAATCTGCTATGAGCAAGATCATCATTCCGGCAAACTACACGCCCGCACTGAACCTGTACGACACCCAGCGCGCCATCGGCACCGTGAAGCGGCTGTTCGCCGACACCCTGTGCGCCACGCTGAACCTCTACCGCGTGTCGGCACCGCTCTTCGTCGAGGCTTCTACCGGCCTGAACGACGATTTGAACGGCGTCGAACGGAAGGTCACCTTCGACACCAAGGACAGCGGCATCGAGGTACAGGTCGTCCAGTCGCTGGCCAAGTGGAAGCGCAAGGCCCTGAAGGACTACGGCTTCCGCGTGGGCAAGGGCCTCTACTGCGACATGAACGCGATCCGCCGCGACGAGGACATGGACAACCTCCACTCCATCTATGTGGACCAGTGGGACTGGGAGAAGGTCATCCGTGAGGAAGACCGGAACGAGACGTATCTGAAGAACGTCGTGCGCTCCATCGTGTCGGCGGTCTGCGCCACCGAGATGAACCTCCACGCCATGTTCCCCCAGCTGCAGGACCTGCCGCTCCACACTCCCAACGTCACCTTCATCACCACCCAGGAGCTGGAGGATAAGTATCCCGGCCTGACCCCGAAGGAGCGGGAGAATGCCATCGTCGAGGAGAACGGCACCACCTTCCTGATGAAGATCGGCGCTCCCCTCAAGAGCGGCAAGCCCCACGACGGCCGCGCCCCCGACTACGATGACTGGGATCTGAACGGCGACCTGCTGTTCTGGAACGAGCCGCTGCAGTGCAGCTACGAGCTGAGCAGCATGGGCATCCGCGTCAGCCCCGAGAGCATGGACCGTCAGCTCACCGCCGCAGGCTGCGACGACCGCCGCAAGCTGCCCTTCCACAAGGCTGTGCTGAACGGTGAGCTGCCCTACACCATCGGCGGCGGCATCGGCCAGAGCCGTCTGTGCATGCTGCTGCTGGGCAGCGCCCACATCGGTGAGGTGCAGGCAAGCGTCTGGGACAACGCCACCCGCGAAGCCTGCAAGAAGGCAGGCATCCCGCTGCTGTAACTCCTTTTTATGGCTCTCCCTTTGGGAGAGCTGGCGCGTCAGCGCCTGAGAGGGCAAGGATGCTGACAGAGAATTTCGAACACTGCGATAACACTGCTCTGTTAAAGAGTCTGCTTGTCGCTGTGCAGCGGCTCCGACACACTGGGTTTGCCCTCTCCGTCATCGCAAGCGATGCCACCTCTCCCAAAGGGAGAGGCTAAAAAGACCACTGTACCCACAAGGTCCAGCGGCCTTTTTCTTATGTCCTGAATTCCAGACCCACCTTGCTTTTTCTCCCGTTGCCGCCCAGCCACCAGAGCAGGAAGGCGTACAGCAGGTTCGTGACGAGGATGATGGCAAACCACATCAGCGTCTCCTGAATGGTCTGGTCGTATACCCGCATAAAGGGGTAGGGGCCGTCGATGGCTCCTGTAATATTGCCGTGCAGATCATACAGACCGTATAGGATCGTCGGTACCAGCGCCCACCAGACCTGCCCCAGCGGCAGGCGGGGCAGACGCTCGAAGAGCACCAGCGACAGGATCGCCAGAACCGGGTTGAGGAAATGGTGGTAGAGCATCGAGTCCGTGAAAAGCATGATGTACCAGCCGTTGCCGTCCTCGTACATGGGGGCGAGGATAATGACCACCGTTAAAAAGGTCATGGCGAGGCAGCTGGTGGAGATGAACTTGAGCCGCTTGAGCCAGAGGGGCAGCTCCCGCCCGGTGATGATGCAGCCCAGCTGCCACAGACCCACCAGCAGGCAGACCGCGCCGTTGAAGATGTTGGACAGCTCGGTGTACATCGTGAACATGATGGTCCCGCCCATGGCCCAGCTCATGGGGACGGCGATGGTCTCGAAGTACACGATCAGGAAGTTCATTGCCGCCGAGGCCAGCTTCCGCAGGACAGTCAGGATGTTTTTCAGCACCGTTTCACTCTCCTATCTGTAATTTTTTGTCAGAATATCAAAGAAACGAGCGGTTTTTTTCCGCTCGTTTCTTTTTTACACCCGGACGGGCGCTTATTTTGCCGTATTGATGAAGCTGCGGTTATCCCACAGGTACTTGATGCCGGAGATGGCGGTGACAGCGGCCACGACCCAGCACAGCACGGAGGCGATGTCTGCGCACTGCTGGCCCAGCACATTGCCGGTCAGGGAGACCGTAAAGTAGTAGAAGATAATGGTCAGCATCTGGAGCACGGTCTTCACCTTGCCCCACATGTTGGCGGCGATGACCTTGCCGTCCTTTGCGCCGGCGGCCACCATGCGGAGACCGGAGACGGCGAACTCGCGGGCCAGAATGATGCAGAGCACCACAGGGCTGCACACGCCGTCCCGCATCATGTAGATGAAGGCTACCGTCGTCAGCAGCTTGTCGGCCAGCGGGTCAGCGAACTTGCCGAAGTCGGTGACCATGTTCCACTTGCGGGCCAGATGGCCGTCGAGGAAGTCGGTGAAGCTGGCCACGGCGAAGATGAGGCCGGCGATGAGGTAGTACCGCGGGTTGTAGCTCGGCGTGATATACTGACCGAGCGAGACGAAGATCATGAACACCGGCACCAGCAGGATGCGGGTCAGAGTGAGTTTATTGGGCAGATTCATACAAAATTAACCTCCAATCTGTTATTTTACAACAGTACCATACAAATCGTAAAGGTCGCTGTCGTCCACCAGCACATCATAGAACTCGCCGGGGTAGAGCGGCTCTTCGCTGGACACGCAGACGTTGCCGTCCACTTCGGGGGCATCGGCAGCGGTGCGGCAGAGGTAGAGGCCGCTCTCGTCGTCCACACCGTCGCAGAGGACGCGGACAGTCTGGCCCACCTTTGCGGCCTGCTTCTGGGCCATGATGCCGGTCTGGATCTGCATCACCAGCTCAGCGCGCTTGTCTTTGACTTCCTGATCGATCTGGCCGTCCATCCTGGCGGCAACGGTGTTCTCCTCGGCGGAGTAGGCAAAGCAGCCCAGACGGTCGAACTGCACTTCCTTCACGAAGTTGCACAGGTCCTCGAACTGCTCTTCCGTCTCACCCGGGAAGCCCGCGATGAGGGTAGTGCGGAGGGTGATGTTCGGGATCTCACGGCGCAGCTTGCCGATGACGTCCAGCAGCTCGGCGCGGTTGGAGCGGCGGTTCATGTTTTTCAGGATGGTGTCGTTGCAGTGCTGGATGGGCAGATCGAGATAAGGCAGGACCTTCTCGTTCCGCTTCATGGCGGCGATGAAGTCGTCGGTGATGCGCTCCGGGTAAGCGTACATGATGCGGATCCACTCGAGGCCGGGGATCTTGTTCAGCTTGTCCAGCAGCTCGCAGATGCTGCCCGGCTTGCCCCAGTCCTCACCGTAGGCGGTGGGGTCCTGGGCCACGATGATGAGCTCCTTGACGCCCTCACCGGCCAGCCAGCGGGCCTCGGCCACACAGTCTGCCATTTCACGGCTGCGCAGCGGGCCGCGGATGCCGGGGATCGCGCAGTAGTGGCAGCGGTTGTTGCAGCCCTCGGCGATTTTTAAGTACGCATAGTGGGCAGGCGTGCCGATGACGCGCTTGCCGCCCAGAGGAAAGTCCCTCTTGAGGCCGTAGCTTTCCAGATGTTCTTCACCGTTGAACAGACGGGCCACGATGGAGTCGATGGCCTTGTTGGAGGCACAGCCGACCACGGCGTCCACCTCGGGGATCTCTTCCTCGATCTGGCTGCGGTAGCGCTCGGCCAGACAGCCGGTGACGACCACCTTCAGGTTGGGATTCGCCTGCTTGTAGGAGCAGGCCTCAAGGATGTTCTCGATGGCCTCGGTCTTGGCGCTCTCGATGAAGCCGCAGGTGTTGACGAGGATGACGTCCGCATCTGCGAGGTCCGCCACCGTCTCGTGGCCCGCCGACAGCAGGATGTGGACCATCACGTCCAGATCGACCTGATTCTTCGGGCAGCCAAGGGAAATACACGCAATTTTCATTCAGATGATACTCTCTTTCTCTCTTGAGGGTCTGTTATAACGATTTGATGTGGTGTTGCGGCAGGGTTGGTTTTTCTTTAAGATGGCTTGCGCGCCGGTGGCGCGGGGCAGGTTTTTTCTTTTGGTCAAGCGGCTTGCGCTCCGCGCGGGCCAGAGGCAGAGCTGGTTTTTTCTTTGAGCTGGTTCTCGCGCTGGTGGCGCGGGGCGGGTTTTATTCTTTCGGTCAAATGGCTTTGCGCTCCGCGCGGGCCA
>OLSH01001139.1_pt1 | contig 15136 bp, 10 predicted proteins | sample 1643221 | NCBI WGS metagenome assembly OLSH01 (sample SAMEA3136681, study PRJEB25190) | human gut metagenome | biome: human gut; feature: human-associated habitat; material: faeces | place: Austria | collected 2013 | reverse complement strand
CTGCTGTAAAATTCTTCCTTGGTCAACTTGTATAGAAAACCAGAAAAAAATTGTTCAATTTGGGCATACCCCAAGTTGGACTTTTTTTATATACTTTGTAACAGAACGAAACGATATCATAGATACGAAAGTATTTTTAGGAGGAATTCAAAATGGCAAGTTTATCACTGAAACATATTAACAAAGTGTATCCAAATGGATTTGAGGCGGTTAAAGACTTCAACCTTGAGATCGAAGACAAGGAGTTCATCATCTTCGTAGGACCTTCCGGATGCGGCAAATCTACAACGCTTCGAATGATCGCCGGCCTGGAAGAGATCTCTTCCGGAGAACTGAAGATTGGTGACAAGATTGTAAATGACGTTGAGCCTAAGGACAGAGACATCGCGATGGTATTCCAGAACTATGCTCTGTATCCTCATATGACCGTTTATGATAATATGTCATTTGGCCTGAAACTAAGAAAGGTGCCAAAGGATCAGATTGACAAGATGGTTCGCGAAGCGGCTAAGGTTCTGGATCTTGAGCCATTGTTAGACCGTAAGCCAAAGGCTTTGTCAGGCGGACAGAGACAGCGTGTTGCTATGGGACGTGCTATCGTGCGTAATCCTAAGGTATTCCTTATGGATGAGCCTCTTTCAAACCTGGACGCAAAACTTCGTGGACAGATGCGCATTGAGATCTCCAAGCTGCATCAGAGACTGGGAACCACAATTATCTATGTAACGCATGACCAGACAGAGGCTATGACCCTTGGTACAAGAATCGTAGTTATGAATGCTGGTATCGTACAGCAGGTAGATACTCCTCAGACACTGTATGATTATCCTTGCAACCTGTTCGTAGCAGGATTCATCGGATCTCCGCAGATGAACTTTATCGACGCTATATGCAAGGTAAAAGGCGATAAGGTATGGCTTGCTGCAGGCCCTTCCGAGATCGAGCTTCCTCCGGCAAAGGGCAAGAAGCTTATCGAAGGCGGCTATGACGGAAAGACGGTAGTGCTTGGAATCCGTCCGGAAGATGTTCATGATGAGCAGATGTTTATTGAAGCGTCTCCGAACACGGTAATCGAAGCAACAATCCGTGTATATGAAATGCTTGGCGCGGAAGTATATCTGTACTTTGACTATGAAGGCTCTAACATGACCGCAAGAGTTGATCCAAGAACGACAGCAAGAACGGGAGATACAGTCAAGTTTGCCCTGGATGCTGAGAAGATCCATGTATTTGACAAAGAGACAGAACTGACGATTACAAACTAATAGAGTGTTGATAATTATGAGAAAAAGGCCAGGGGTTGAGTTACGAATCCCTGGCCTTACTGATGATATTGAAAATGTTAATTATATTCTCCCATATAATACCGATTGAAATGATACTTTTTAGAAGCAGCTACGCGCTTTCGCATAAGTTCCTCCGCCAAAGATTCGTTTGAATCCCGGAGGGCATTCAGAAACTGCCGGAGCGCATCTATATCCTGGCTGGAAAGGCTGTCATCGGATTTGACAACAATGCATTTGCTAAGTTTGATTAGATTTCTGATGGTTGCTTCTATACGACTGTTCTTGGTGGTATGGATTATAAAACGGTGAAATTCCGCGTCATATTCCTTTACCGCTTTAAGGTCATTCTTTTGAAAACTTTCGATACATTGCATGTAAGCAAACTCTTTTTTGATGTCTTGATATTGCCTGCTGACAAAATTTTCCACCCTTATTTTCTTAAAGTATAACATAAGTGAGAAAATGAAACAATTGGATTGAAAACAGTGATTTACTTCCAAAGGGAAAGGGCAAAATATTAGACATGATTTCTAACATATGGTAGAATAGAACATGCATTTAGCAGAACAGGAGGGTAACGATTGTTATCGAATCAGATATTGCATAAAACAGTACAGGATATAAAGCGTATTACAGGGCTTGAGTGCGGCGTCTGGGATATGGATGCCAAATGTCTTGTAATGACCAGCGAAAGGATGCTGGGGCTGGAAAAAGAGGTGGCCTCTTTCTGCCGGAAGGCGCTTAAAGAGCCGGAACAGGCGGGGGAAGACGCCGGGCTGTTCCTTGTATGCGACGAAGACGAGCCGGCCTATATACTGGCGCTGGCGGGGCAGGATCCCCGGATGTCCATAGCGGGAAAGATGGGAGCCAGCCAGCTTGCCAACCTTCTGTATGCATATAAGGAGAGAATGGATAAGAATCGTTTTATCCAGAACCTTATTCTGGATAATATGCTGCTGGTAGATGTATATAACCAGGCGAAGAAGATGAAGATTCCGACAGAACTTAAACGGACGGTATTTCTGATCGAGGCCAAGAATGAGGGTGAGAGCCTGATTCTGGAGACGCTTAAAGGGTTATATGCCACCGGCACGAAGGATTTTGTGACAGCAGTTGACGAGAGGCATGTAATTCTGGTAAAGGCCCTTGAGAATACGGATGGCTATGGACAGTTGAACCAGATAGCGAAAGTGCTTGTGGATACGCTGAATATGGAAGCCATGGTAAGCGTCCGGATATCTTACGGAACCATTGTGGATGAGTTAAAAGAGGTATCCAGATCCTACAAAGAGGCAGATATGGCGCTTGAGGTGGGAAGAGTATTCTATGTGGATAAGAACATTCTGGCATATAGTGAACTGGGAATCGGGCGGCTGATCCATCAGCTTCCGGCGTCCCTGTGCGAGATGTTTTTAAAAGAGGTGTTTGACGGGGATGTGGCCGTCCAGTTCGAGGAGGAAGAACTGACGACAGTATATACATTCTTTGACAATAACCTGAATATATCCGAGACTGCGAGGCAGTTGTACGTGCATCGCAATACGCTGGTGTACAGGCTGGAGAAGATCCAGAAGAAGACAGGACTGGATGTCCGTGTGTTTGAGGATGCGCTGACATTCAAGATTGCCATGATGGTAGCAGATCACATGAAGTATATGAATGATTAGGAGGAGACAAGATATGGTGAAACTGTTTGATAAAGGAGTCTATCTGTTAAATGGAACAGAGATTGCTAAAAGCGCCGAAGAGGCAAAGGCAAAGACCGGGCAGGAAGTATCCCAGGAAGAGGCAGCCAGAAATACGATGGCATACAGGATCCTTGAAGCTCACAATTTATCAGGGAACATGGAGAGGCTTCAGATTAAATTTGATAAGTTGACTTCCCATGACATTACGTTTGTAGGAATCATCCAGACGGCAAGGGCGTCTGGCCTTGAGAAGTTTCCCATTCCCTATGTCTTGACAAACTGCCATAATTCTCTGTGCGCGGTCGGCGGCACGATCAATGAAGATGACCATATGTTTGGCCTTACCTGTGCCAAGAAGTATGGCGGCGTATATGTGCCGCCTCATCAGGCAGTCATTCACCAGTATGCCCGCGAGATGCTTTCAGGCGGCGGCAAGATGATACTTGGCTCCGACAGCCATACCCGCTATGGCGCATTGGGCACCATGGCTATGGGAGAAGGAGGACCGGAACTGGTAAAGCAGCTCCTGAATAAGACCTATGATATCAAGATGCCGGGCGTAGTGGGAATCTACCTTGATGGCGAGCCGTCAGTGGGCGTAGGCCCGCAGGACGTGGCGCTTGCGATCATTGGGGCGACTTTTGGAAATGGCTATGTGAACAATAAGGTTATGGAGTTCGTAGGACCGGGAGTCTCCAAATTAAGCGCCGACTTCCGTATCGGCATAGATGTTATGACGACGGAGACCACCTGTCTGTCTTCGATCTGGCGGACGGATGAGAAGATTAAGGAATTCTATGACATCCACGGAAGAGTGGAAGAGTATCAGGAACTGAATCCGGGGGCCATTACATATTATGATGGCATGGTATACGTGAACTTAAGCGAGATCAAGCCAATGATCGCGATGCCATTCCACCCGTCCAACGTCTACACCATCGACGAGGTAAACGCCAACCTTAAGGATGTGCTTCATGACGTGGAGCAAAAGGCGCTGGTCAGCCTGGACAAAGCGGTAGACTATACACTGCAGGATAAGATCGTGGATGGCAAATTGTATGTAGAGCAGGGAATCATCGCAGGCTGCGCGGGCGGCGGATTTGAGAATATCTGTGCGGCGGCGGATATCATCAAGGGGCGTTACATCGGCGCGGATGAGTTCACATTCAGCGTATATCCGGCAAGTACCCCGATCTATATGGAACTGGTGAAGAACGGGGCAGTTGCAACCTTGATGGAAGCAGGAACCATTGTTAAAACGGCATTCTGCGGACCATGCTTTGGCGCCGGGGATACGCCTGCCAATCATGCGTTCTCCATCCGCCACTCGACAAGAAACTTCCCGAACAGAGAAGGCTCCAAACTCCAGAGCGGACAGATTGCTTCCGTGGCTCTTATGGATGCCCGCTCTATTGCGGCGACGGCTGCAAACAAGGGATTCCTTACCCCTGCCACAGCGATGGATGTGGAGTACGTGGGACGGAAATATCATTTTGATAAGAATATCTATGCGAACCGTGTCTTTGACAGCAAGGGCGTGGCAGATCCGTCCGTGGAGATCAAGTTCGGGCCGAATATTAAGGACTGGCCGCAGATGCCTGCGCTGCCGGAGAATTTGGTGCTGAAGGTTGTCTCAGAGATTCATGACCCGGTAACCACGACGGATGAATTGATACCGTCGGGCGAGACGTCTTCCTATCGTTCCAATCCGCTGGGGCTGGCCGAATTTGCACTATCCAGGAAAGACCCGGCTTATGTGGGACGAGCCAAGGAAGTGCAGAAAGCGCAGAAAGCGATCGAGGCAGGACAGTGCCCGCTGGAAGTGCTGGACGAATTAAAGCCGGTTATGGACAAGGTGCGTAAGGCCTATCCGGAGGCGGGCGAAGGCAACCTGGGAGTAGGAAGCACCATATTCGCAGTGAAGCCTGGAGACGGCTCCGCCAGGGAGCAGGCGGCGTCCTGCCAGAAAGTGCTGGGAGGATGGGCGAACATTGCCAATGAGTACGCTACCAAGAGATACCGCTCCAATCTGATCAACTGGGGCATGCTTCCGTTTATTACCAAAGAAGATCATGAGAGCCTCAGCTTCAAGAATGGAGACTATCTGTTCGTGCCGGATATCAGAAAGGCAGTGGAAGAGAAGGCGGCGGATATTAAGGCTTACGTGGTAGGGGAAGACCTGAAGGAAATCCATCTGCAGCTGGGCGATATGACGGACGCGGAAAGGGAGATTATCCTGAAGGGCTGCCTGATCAATTACTACAGAGACTAATCTATTTCATAGAGACAGGATAAAAAAGATAATTGGGGACGCGGTAGAATAAAATTACTGCGTCCCCAATTGCAACAGTTAGGCTGTTTTTCGACTCTAATATATAACAGGAACCTGACCAGAACCATAAGCCATATCTGACAGGGAGGATAAGATATGAGATGTAATGCAGAGACATTTGCGCAGATGTATGAAGCGGTCTATATGGATTTGTACCGGTTTGCCGTGTGCATAATGAGAAACCGGCAGGAGGCGGAGGATGCTGTCAGCGAAGCTGTGGTAGCCGCTTACGAGAATATCGGGAAGCTTCGGAGCAGAGACGCCTTTAAGAACTGGATATTCACAATCCTGGCTAATATATGCAGAAAAAAAATAAAAAAAGCGTCCAGGAAGATGGAACAGTCCGGGGAGGCATTTACACTGTTTGCTTCCGAAGAGCCGGACTACAGTGAGATGATCGATGTCAGAAAGGCATTCTTTATCTTGTCGGACGAAGAGCAGGAGATTGTGGGCCTGTCGGTATTCGCGGGCTATAATAGCCGGGAGATCGCACAGATGCTTCGCATGAACCCGAACACGGTGCGTTCCAAGCGAAGCCGTGCATTGCAGAAGATGGAGTGTATCTTGAAATGAGTCGAAGGAGGCGGTTGTATGGATAGAAAAGAGCGGGAAATCATCGATAGAATCAAGGACCGGGCAGACGAGATAAAGGCTGCGGACAGTCTGAGCCCGGATCATGTTAAGGAGATGCTGGAAGGAAAGAAGCAGAAAAAGCGGCTGCGTCCATACCAGGTCACAGCGCTGGCCGCGGCATGCCTGGCTGTCGTGATTGCGGGAGCCGTATGGGGAAGTAGGGATGGGACCCCTGATAAAAGCAAGCCGTCAGGCTCTAGAAGCAGTCAGATCAGCGACAGCAAGCAGATTGCCAGTGCGAACAGTTATGATGAGATCTACGAGTATATTGAGAGATACCAGAAGGAGATGAAGACGAGGGAATTCGTCACATCGGATTCAGGAACCAAGACTTTGGAAAGCACAGCGCCAGATAACGCGTCCGGAAACGCGTCATCAGCGCCGAATGCCGGAACTAAGTCATCGGATGCGGGCGTGGCCCATGAAGAAAGCGCCGAATACTCCCGGACCAATGTCAGGCAGGAAGGCGTGGACGAAGGCGATGTGGTTAAGACGGATGGAAAATATCTGTATGTGCTGAAAGACAGCAGGCAGGAAGTGTCGATCGTAAAAGCAGACGGCAAGGATATGGAAGAGGCCGGCTCTATTAAGGCTGACGATGCATCCCAGATCCAGGAGATTTATCTGCAGCCGGATTCCGGAAAACTGGTATTGATCTGCAGCAAATTCGATGTTTTGGAAGATGGGGACTATCCTTCCGGCAGAGGCTTTTATAATACGCAATCTGTGGAAGCCGTCACCTATGATGTCCGGGACGCTTCATCACCCCGGGAGGAGGGACGGGTGACCCAGAGTGGGAACTATAGTTCCTCAAGAATGGCGAACGGATACTTGTACTTGTTCAGCGAATTCTATACGGGCCAGGAACTGAGAAAGAGCGAGCCTGGGACATTTGTCCCAATGGTTAATGGAGAAGTTTTAGCGAAAGACGACATCTTTCTGCCTCCGGTATTGCAGGCAAATATGTATGAAGTGATTACATCTGTTGATCTCGATCATCCGAAAGAAACCAAGGACAGTAAGGCCATATTCTCCAATGGCGGCCAGGCATATGTCAGCAATGAGAATATCTATTTCTACGAGACGCAGTGGGGATATCCGAAGGGAGATACTACGACGGTCCGTAAAGTAGCCTACAAAAACGGAGAACTAAAGGCGATCGCCCAGGGCAAGTTTGACGGCTATCTGAAGGATTCCTTCTGTATCGATGAATACGAAGGAAATCTGCGCGTGGTCACGACAAAAGGTGATGATAACAGCGTCTATGTGCTGGATAAGAACCTGGAAGTCATAGGCTCCATTGAAGGTTTGGCTGAAGATGAGCAGGTATATTCCGCCAGATTCATGGGAGATACAGGATATATCGTGACATTCAGGCAGATGGATCCGCTCTTTAGCGTGGACTTGTCCGATCCGAAGAATCCTAAGATTCTTGGGGCATTGAAGATTCCCGGTTTTTCAGAGTATCTTCATTTCTATGGCGAAGACAGGCTGCTTGGGATTGGAATGGACGTGGATGAAAAGGCTCAGTCAACGGATGGAATCAAATTGACGATGTTCGACATTTCCAATAAAGCGGATGTAAAAGAGGCAGACACCTACGTGCTGGAAAATGTATATAGCACGGATGTATCATACGATTATAAGGCGGCGCTGGTTGACCAGGAACGCAATCTGATCGGATTTGCCGGATACACTCAGGGAGGCCGGCACTATTATCTGTTTTCTTATGACGACAACAGCGGATTTGTCTGCAATATGGATGAGGAGATTAACGGAAATGGAGTGCAGGGCGCCAGAGGCGTGTATATTAAGGAGGTACTGTATGTGGTGCAGGGCAATATCATAGAGGCATATAGCCTGGAGGATTATAAGAAGATCGGAGACATTATTCTGTAAGAAGAAAGGCTGCCCCCCTTAGAGATTTAAGGGGCGCAGCCTTTTCTGAAGCATGGGACCGGCAATTACGGCCAATATGATCTTTAGCGTATCTCCGGCCAGATAGGGGAGTACGCCGATAGAGAGTGCGGAGATAAATGTAAGATCCATCTGGATGGCAAGCCAAGCAGTGCCAAACGCATAGGCCACGGCAGTGCCCAGCGCCATACCGATGACTGCGGGAAGACGCCTGCCGGAAAAGATATCCACGGCCAGGCCGGCAATCACAGTCATGAAGATAAAGCCCGCCAGGTATCCGCCGGTGGGACCGGCGATCTTTCCCAATCCGCCGGAAAACCCGGAAAATACAGGAAGCCCGGCCAGGCCAAGAAGGAGATAGATGATGAAGCTGATGCTGGCATCCTTCCAGCCTAGGATATATACGCTTATCAGCAATACCAGATTGGTAAGGCTGATTGGTACAGGGCTTACGGGGATTGGTATGGATAATGGGGCGAGGATGCAGGTGATGGCGGTCATCATTGCGATCAGTACCAGTCTGCGTGGAGAGGGCTTGCCAGCTGCGTTTGTAGTATTAATGTTATTCATAATATCTTACCGTACAGAAGATAGTACGGACTCCTTTCTAAAAGATGAGGCAGGACATGCGCGCAATTATCCTGCATTGCTATAGATGAAGTATAAAAGAAAGAAGCCAATATGTCAACTGTTAAATATACAAGGTTAACAATTGGAAGCGACATTATTGCATGAATTTAATGATTATTTTTGAAAAAACAGATAATTTATATAATAATTTTGAGTTATAAATTAAAATAATAAAAAATTAAAAATAGTGTTGACAAATATGGAGCGCGGTGATATTATAAAGTCAATCCAAGGGAGATCCAAAAAGTTCCTGACGAGAAAGGGAATTGGAAAGATGTCGCATATATTATCAATAATGTATGGAGATGTTTTTTAAAGGATTTGAGAAATTATATTTCATATGTCGGTGAGATGTAATTGCATTTGGAAATATTAGATTAAAGGAGGCTTAATCCATTGGACAATTTAACAGAATCAATATCTCAATATGTTAGTGGTATGGCAAATAAAAGTTCCCGTAGAATAAGCCTTAACCATAGAGGATATTAACCGGTAGATAATTGAATGAAAGTGAAGTCGGAGAAGACAAACCGGAAAGAATATAAGATTCATATTTGCAGACATATTGAAAATAATACCACATAATAGTTCAAAGATATTAGAAGATGTGTGAAGAAACATTACCTAATATATCAGAATTATATAACTATGTAAGCCAGGGTTATAGAAGGAATAACTTAATACAATTATAGACAAATGATAAGGATACTGGCTATAATTGAAACGGTTATAGATATTAATAACCATCACAGGCTGGATTATATAGTAACCAGAGGGATATAAATAATGATATCAAAGGTTAATATAGCAGTTATTATTATAAATATTTATAGTAGATGCTGAGATATAATGATCTAAGACTTTGAGTTATTAATTGATTAAAAGGAGAAAGGCATAAGGGAACGATAGAATCAAAGCAGACCCTCCGATTAGAATAAAAGAATATGATAAAATTAAATAAGAAATAGCCATTATAATCATAAAAGATTGTGATGGCTATTTTTTTGATAATATATGATGTTTCCATTGAAAAAGCAATGGATTTCGGACATAATGGAGATGAGCAGCCAGCATGACTTAAGGATAGGCATGGGGATGCGGCGTCAGGAGGTATACGCATGAATCACGAAGGGGAAGAGTTAGAAAATAGGGCAGCAAGACTGGCTGATCTGTATTTTAGAAAGCACGATTACCATCAGATGGCGGAGTACCTGGCAGATGACGTTACCTGGATTGGCATCAGCAAGGACAGAATATGCCTGACAAAAGATGAGGTCCTTAAAGTCATGGAAATGGAGATGAAAGTGACTGACGGGATATATGAAATATTGCAGGAATGGCACTATGGAATAGAAGTATCAGAACGAGTAGGAGTAACGCTTGCGATCTTGAAGGTCAGGACGCCGAAGAAAGAATTGTACATGACCGAAATAGATACACGGATATCCATTGTATGGAAAAGGCAGGATGGGGACTGGAAGGCCGTACATATTCATCAATCAACTCCGGATGACAGGCTGGCAGGGCTTGCTGCCTTTAACGCTGAGGTGGCCAGAAATACATATAATAAGATTAATGACGTAATAAAGAAGGAAGCCCGGACTGATTCCATGACAAGAATTAATAATATGGAAGGCTTTGTGGAGCAGGCGCAATATATATTTAAATGTTATCCCGATCAGAAATTTGCCGTGATAAAATTCGGTATCAGAGATTTTCGGTTTATCAATCGGACCTATGGCTTTTCTACCGGGGACCGGCTATTAAAAACGATAGCGAGAAACCTGGAAGAGGCGTGCGGCAGAAGGGAAGTATGTGGACGTATAGAGAAAGACATCTTTTCCATTCTGCTGGTTTACGAGGGAGAGAACAGCATGCGCCGCAGGATGGAGGAGATCCGCAGGGAACTGACGAAAGACGGATGGATTAAGGAGATTGAGTTAGAGGTGTGGCTGAATGCGGGCATCTACATACCGACAGATACCAGGTCAGAAACGGTCAAGGGGATGCTTGATAAGGCGCTGATGGCAATGCAGAGCATTCAAAAATATGTGAAGGAGGACCGTTATGCATATTACAGCGAATGGATGCTGCAGCAGCATTATAACAACAGCCAGATCCTGGAATGGGCTTCATCAGCCATAGAGAAGAAGGAATTCAAACTTTATATTCAGCCGCAGTTTGATATGAAGACGGAAAATATTGTGGGGGGAGAGGCTTTGTGCCGCTGGGAACTATCCAATGGCTTGGTGATTATGCCCAATGAATTTGTATCCCTTTTTGAGGATTATAACCTGATATATAGATTTGACCTGTATATGCTGGAACTTGTGTGCAGATATATGAATAAATGGATGAAAGAGGGAAAGCAGTTAAAGCCGGTCAGCGTAAACCAGTCCAGGGCAGATATAGAACAGGACAGTTTCTTTGAAGACTTCTGCAGTATTGTGGACCGATATGAGATACCCCATGAGTATCTCACCTTTGAACTTACGGAATCGGCATTTATCGAGGAAGGGAACCGGATCATGAAACTGGCGCGGGAACTGCACAGGAAAGGATTCAAACTTGCGATTGATGATTTTGGAACGGGGTATGCATCTTTGAATATGTTGAGCGTCGTGTCGGGGGATATCCTGAAGATTGACAAAAGTCTTCTGGAATCGGATAACCGGCGGACGAGGGTTATTTTTGAAAAAGTGATAGAGATGGCCCATAATATGGATATGAAGGTTGTGTGCGAGGGCGTTGAGACGCAGGAGCAGCGCAAGTTCCTTTGCAGGCTGAACTGTGATATAGGCCAGGGATTTCTTGCAGGCAAGGCAATGAAGGTAGAAGACTACGGAAAACGCTATATAAAAGGGCGGTTATAAAATTGTAACTTTTGTAATATATTTTTAACAATTTTGTTCGTATATTTTGACAATAGCCATGCCTTATGCTAAACTTATATAAGTAAAAATGTAAGATAACATCAGTTTTTGAATAAATAATTTGAGGTGAGCGATTTGGATAAATATGAATATAGGGTAAAGACAGAGCAGATGCTCGAGCACATGGAGCAAAAGCAGTATAAAAAGGCTATGGAGATAGCAGATACTATAGACTGGCGAAGGGTAAAAAATGCATCAATGCTGAATACGGTCAGCGAGATATATGAGTACAATGGAGAATTCCAGAAGAGCAGGGATATTTTATTCGTTGCATTTGACCGTTCCCCCGGGAGCAGGAAGATTGTATACCGGCTGGGAACGCTGGCATTGAAGATTGATGATATAGAGGAAGCATCAGACTGTTATGAAGAGTTTGTAAAACTGGCTCCGAAAGATCCGAACCAGTTTATATTAAAGTATAAGATATTGAAGGCGCAGGGCGCGCCGCTTACAGAGCAGATCACAGCGCTGGAAGACTTTAAGAAAGCCGAGTATGTCGAAAAATGGGCGTATGAGCTGGCGAAGCTGTATCATGAGGCGGGCATGACTGCAGAGTGTCTGGAAGAATGCGATGACCTGATCCTTTGGTTCAGTGAAGGCAAGTATGTCTATCAGGCGATGGAACTTAAGATGAAGTATAAGCCGCTGACACCGCTTCAGCAGGAGAAGTATGACAATCGTCCGGGAGCGCCGAAGAAGGCGGCTGCCGTTAAGAGCCAGGCGGCAAGGCGCGCTGCAGTTGCGGCAGATTCAGCAGCGGCGGCAGTCAAGGCTGTGGCAGAAAAAGCCAAAACTGATGAAGAGGAAGCAGAAAAGGAGCCGGAAGAGGTCGAAGGCGATACGCCGCTGAATGAAGCAGAACTGGAATCCGTATCGGAAGCGGTCAGCCGGGCGCTGCCGGATGAAGCGGAAGAAGATGCAGAGGAGTCCGAGGAAGCTGGCAAAGCCGTGGTAGAGGAGATCGCCGAAGAAGCCTTTGTAGAAGAGCAGCCAAAGAAGCACTCCGCTATTACCAAGATAGTAAAAGGGGCTACGCTAGAAGAAGCCCTGGCAAATGGGGTGGCGGTAGCAAGCGGCATTAATATAGAAGAAAAAGCCATGAAAGAAAAGGAAGAAGAACTTCGGATCACCGGCCAGATGCGAATCGAGGAGATTCTTCAGGAGTGGGAAGCAAAGCAGAAAGCGAATGCTGAAGCAATAGAGAAGCAGAAACAGAAAGACGATGAGAGAATCCGCAAGGAGCGGGAGGCAGCCAGAAAGCGTAAGGAAGCGGAGCGCCGCGAAGTGGAAAGAAAGGCAGCGGAAGCAGAAGCGGCACGTAGGGCTGCGGAAGAAGAGGCGGCCAGAAAAGCGGCCGAGGAAGCGGCACGCAAGGCAGCGGAAGAAGAAGCAGCCAGAAAGGCGGCCGAGGAAGAAGCCGCGCGCCAGGCAGCAAAGGAAGAAGCGCTGCTTAATCCGGTCGTAGAGGCAAAGACGCAGAAAATTCCTGATGATATTGTAAGGCTGGTAGAAGAGATGGAGAACGGGCTTCTGGAAGAAGATGAAGTCGATTACCAGGAGCCAGAGCATCCTGACGAAGGACTGGCAATTAATGCAGAACTCTTTGACGAACTGGAAGCAGTTGGGGAAGATGCAAAGGAAACGCAGCCAGAAGAAGCAGTTGATGAAGAAGCAGTTGAGGAAGATGTAGTCGAGGAAGATGTAGTTGTAGAAGAAGTAATTGAAGAAGCGCCTGCAGAGGAGGACTTCGAGGAAGAGGCTCTTGAGGAAGAGGAACTTGAAAGCGAGTACGAAGAGGAGTACGAGTCGGTTGAATTTGAAGAACCGGAAGATTTTGTAGAGTCGGATTTTGATGAAGCGATCGGTGATTTAAGTGACGAAGACTTTGAAGAAGAGGACTTCGAGGAAGAGGACTTCGAGGAAGAGGACTTCGAGGAAGAGGACTTCGAGGAAGAGGACTTCGAAGACGACAGTTTTGAGGAGGCTGACTTCGATGATGAAGATTTCTTCGATGACGATGACGAAGAAGAGGACGACGAAAAACCGGCGCAAGAGGAATTAGAGATAGAGGAGCCTTCTGAGGAGGAGATTCAGGCTAGAATCAAGAAGTCAAAAGGGGGCGGAGTTCCGTTTGATACAGGGTTCGTGGTAACGGGCCGTTATGACCTTAGCGCTACGAGCGAGATTGGGCTGAAAGCCGGGCTTACGGAAGAGCAGAAGAAATTGTTCTCCTACTTCGTTCCGGTCAGGGGTATGAGCGAGCAGATTGTAGAGGTTCTGGATAATGACCGCAGAGCCCAGAGGGAAGGTACTTCAAAGACGGGCAACCTGATGGTTATCGGCCGTAAGGGCTCCGGAAAGACGGTGCTTGCGGTTGATATTGTCAAGGCGATCCAGAAGCAGAGGAATCTGAAGCAAGGAAAAGTAGCCATCGTTACAGGCGAGTCTTTAAATAAGAAGGAACTTACCAATATTATCCAGAAACTGCGAGGCGGAGCGATTATCATCGAGAAGGCCGGAAAACTGAACTCCAGGACCATTAAGGAATTGAACTACCTGATGGAGAAGAAGACCGGCGAACTGCTCTTTGTTCTGGAAGATCAGAGAAAGCCGTTAGAGCGTATCTCGACCGCAAATCCGGATTTTAAGAAGAAGTTTACATCCAAACTGGAACTTCCGGTATTCATTAATGATGAACTGGTAACCTTTGGCCAGACATACGCGAAAGAGAATGGCTACAAACTGGACGAAATGGGAATTCTCGCATTGTATAGCCGTATTGATGTAATGCAGAGAGAAGACCATGCGGTGACGGTTGCTGAAGTGAAAGAGATCATGGACGAGGCCATCGCGCACTCCCAAAAAGCCAATGTTAAGCACCTGGCAAGAAGGGTATTTGGCAAAAGTACGGACGATTCTGACAGGATAATACTGAAGGAAGAGGACTTTAAAATCTAAATAAGTGAAAAGCAGGGTTTTGGCAAGCAAGATTTGTCAAAACCCTTTCTTTTTACCCTTCCGTAAAGTATAATATTAGTAAATCGCAGCAGGAATGTGAGGGGTGAAGATATGGCAGAAAAAAAGTTGAAACCATATGAAATAGGCGAACTGGACCATTATTTATTTGGGCAGGGGAATCATTACGAGATATACAAGAAGCTGGGTGCCCACAAGGTAAAGAATGGGAAAAAGACGGGCGTATATTTTGCAGTCTGGGCTCCGCATGCACGTTCGGTTTCCGTGGTTGGAGAGTTCAATGAGTGGGACATGGAAGCAAACCCTATGGAGAGACAGGAGCCTCTTGGCATATATACCTGTTTTGTTCCCGGGGTAGAGGAATATGCCATGTATAAGTACTGTATCGAGACGTACACCGGAGAGTATGTATTTAAGGCAGATCCCTATGCCAATTATGCGGAATTGAGACCGGGCACCGCATCAAAGGTTGTGGACATCACGGATATGAAATGGACCGATAAGGCCTGGATGGACAGAAGGATCCAGTGGAATCACACAGAGGAGCCGGTATCCATATACGAAGTACACATTGGCTCATGGAAAAGACACCTAGGCAGGGAGGATGAGGGATTCTATAATTACAGGGAATTTGCGAAAGAGATCGCCAAGTATGTAAAGGACATGGGATACACGCATGTTGAACTGATGGGGATTGCGGAACATCCATTTGACGGCTCCTGGGGATATCAGGTGACGGGC
>OLSH01001138.1_pt1 | contig 15144 bp, 15 predicted proteins | sample 1643221 | NCBI WGS metagenome assembly OLSH01 (sample SAMEA3136681, study PRJEB25190) | human gut metagenome | biome: human gut; feature: human-associated habitat; material: faeces | place: Austria | collected 2013 | reverse complement strand
TAGACCTATTGGAAGGATTAAATATGCGCTAATTTAATTCCGCCAACGGGTTATTATATTAAAAATATAGATAAGAAGATTCGGGTTGAGTTTTGGTTGAGTCGAGAAATCACGCTGTAATGATTTCTCTTACGAATCAATGTACCGCCAATCGCTGATGACGACCAGGGTGTTTTTGAGATATGGGTGAGATGCTTTTTGAAGCTTAACAGATGGACGGTCTGAAATAGTTTTAGAGTCCGTTTTTCTTAGAGTCATGCACAGTATTTTATGAGATTAACAATCACGCTTTTCATTTGTTAATGCAAATGTAGATATAATAATTGACATAAGTGCTATAAATGCAATTTATTTTAGCAATAAAAATATTACTATACTGATATTTTATCAAAAAACGATGATTTTACAAATTATATATGCAACGTGTTGTTTATGTTTTATATAATTACCATAAATATTTTATTGTTCGCCTACGATTTTTATTTCTACGCCTAGAATTTTAAAAAGTTGGCGTAGGATTTTTAATTGTTGGGGAGGAAATAAGGAGTAGAATAAAGCCGCAAATAAAAGATTAAAAATAATAGTTATATTTTTCCATTCAATTATTGCATTTTCAAAATTAGTTCGTATATTTGCGAACGATAAATAAAACCTATAAAAATGGTCAATAAGAAATACACCGATAAACAGATTGAAATTGCACGGTTTGCAAAAGCATTGTCTAACCCGGCAAGGATTGCCATATTAGAATTTCTGGCTTCTCAGGAGACATGCTTCTTTGGCGATATTCATGAGGTGTTGCCCATTGCCAAAGCTACGGTTTCACAGCACTTAAAAGAGTTGAAAGAAGCCGGGCTTATTCAGGGTGAAATTGAATCGCCTAAGGTGAAGTACTGTATACAGCGTGATAACTGGAATTTAGCCAAAAGTGTGCTGGGTGATTTCTTTCGTATCTATAATGGTGAGAAGTGCAAATGTGATTAATTCCTTTTTTTGTGTAGTATGTTCGTAATATTACGAAATACAAACATGGGCATATTTAATATTAAAATAGGAGATTTCATAATGGAGCCAAGAAAAGAATTGAAAATTTTGATGTGGATTATAGCAGTTTTTGCTGCTGTGTTTTTCATGCCATTAACAAGTGAACGCTTTACTACAGCAATAGATGCTACACTTGATTTGGCTAAGTGGTATGCACAAGAACATGTTATTTTGTGCTTGCTCCCCGCATTCTTCATTGCCGGAGTAATAGCTGTTTTTGTGAGTCAGGGTTCGGTACTCAAGTACTTTGGTGCAAATGCAAAAAAATGGTTGTCATATACCGTGGCATCTGTATCCGGTGGCATATTGGCTGTTTGTTCTTGTACCATATTACCTCTTTTTACCAGTATATATAAAAGAGGCGCCGGCTTGGGTCCGGCTATAGCCTTTCTTTATTCCGGTCCGGCTATAAGCATTCTTTCTATCATATTAACCGCACGTATTTTAGGACTTGAAATGGGTATCGCCCGTATTATTGGAGCCATTACTTTTTCGGTTGTAATAGGTTTGGTCATGTCATTTATCTTTAGGAAAGAAGAAAGAGTGAAGCAAGAACAGCAAATGAATATTGTACCTCAACCCGAAAAGCGTGCTATGTGGCAAACCTCTTTTCATTTCTTTACGTTGGTGCTTATTTTAGTATTTGCTAATTGGGGAGCGCCATCATCTGCCGATACAGGTGTGTGGCATTACATCTTTACATACAAGTGGTACATAACGGCTTTCTTCGGTTTGCTTTTATGTTTTTCACTGATACATATTTTGAAGATAAAAACCACATGGGTATTGGCGGGAGCTGCTTTAACAGCTCTGTCGGCTTGGTTATCCAACGTTTTTATTGAAGAAGCCAAGTTGATCCCTCTGGTTCCTATGGTAGTAGGTATTGCAGTACTTGCTGTTATTACACTGCTTGATAAAACAGATGAAGAAAATAAGGAATGGGCTTATTCTTCGTGGGGCTTTGCTAAACAAATTATGCCTTTGCTGGCAGTTGGAGTTGTAACGGCGGGTTTTTTATTGGGATCAACGCACGATGTTACCTCTATTCCCGGCATTATTCCTAACGACTGGGTGGAGTGGGCTGTGGGAGGTAATTCCATCTTATCAAACTTCTTCGCAAGTTTTGTGGGTGCTTTTATGTATTTTGCTACACTGACCGAAGTACCTATCATTCAGGGATTGTTAAGCTCCGGAATGGGACACGGTCCGGCATTGGCATTGTTACTTGCGGGACCATCTTTGTCATTACCCAATATGCTGGTCATTCGTGGTGTGCTTGGAACCAAGAAAACAATTGTCTACGTGGCTCTTGTTATTATTATGGCAACCCTATCAGGTTATATTTACGGAATGTTCTTTTAGTTTCTTGCTTTAAGCTGGAAATGAAACATAACAGATAATAAATCATTAATGTGTTAAACTAAAAAAACAAGAAAAATGAAAGTTTTGATTCTTTGTACAGGAAACAGCTGTCGCAGCCAAATGGCGCACGGCTTCTTGCAATCATTCGATAAAGATATTACAGTATGTTCTGCCGGTACGCAGGCGAGCGGAAAACTCAATGCCGGTGCGGTAAAAGCCATGGCGGAGGTTGGCATTGATATTTCGCACCACACATCGGACCCGGTAGAAAAGTATCTGGGTGAGGAGTGGGATTATGTAATTACTGTATGCGGTGGGGCTAATGAAAATTGTCCGATGTTCGTAGGTAAGGTGAAGCACCGTTTGCACATCGGATTCGATGATCCTTCACATGCTACCGGCACACCCGAATTTATTGAGAGCGAATTTCGCAGGGTGCGTGATGAAATCAAAAAAGGTTTTCAGGAGTTCTACATCACCCAGATCAGGAAGCAGGAATTGCCTTCTTGCTCTTGCGGAGGAACTTGTTAACAGCTTTGGAAGATGGAAAAGAAACAAGGCATTGGCTTTTTTGAACGTTACCTCACGTTGTGGGTAGCGTTGTGTATTGTGGCAGGTATAGCCATCGGACAGTGGTTTCCAGTGGTTCCTCAAACGCTGAGCTTGTTTGAGTATGCCAACGTGTCCATTCCAGTGGCATTGCTTATTTGGTTGATGATTTACCCCATGATGCTGAAAGTCGACTTTCAGAGTGTGAAGGGGGTAGGTAAGCGTCCTCGAGGCATTCTGGTGACGTGCATTACCAATTGGCTCATCAAACCTTTTACCATGTTCGGCATTGCATGGTTGTTCTTTTATGTGATTTTTAAGACGTGGATTCCCGATGCTTTAGCCGATGAATACTTGGCCGGAGCTGTGCTGCTGGGAGCTGCTCCGTGCACGGCCATGGTGTTTGTGTGGAGTTATCTTACAAAAGGAAACGCAGCTTACACCTTGGTGCAGGTTGCGGTAAACGACTTAATTATTTTAGTTGCGTTTGCCCCCATCGTAGCTTTTCTGCTGGGTGTGGGTGGAATTGAAATTCCTTGGGACACACTGTTACTTTCCGTATTGCTCTTTGTGGTGATTCCTTTGGGAGCGGGCGTACTCACTCGCATTTCGGTAGTGAAGCATAAGGGAGCCGATTACTTCAATAATGTATTTGTGAAGAAGTTCGATAACTTCACCATCGGAGGGTTGTTGCTCACACTCATCATTCTCTTCTCTTTTCAAGGTGAAACGATTTTGGCCAATCCGCTACACATATTGCTGATAGCCGTTCCGCTGGTGCTGCAAACGTTCCTCATCTTCTTTATTGCCTACGGATGGTCAAAGGCATGGCATCTGCCACATGATGTAGCTGCTCCGGCAGGTATGATTGGGGCAAGTAACTTCTTTGAACTTGCTGTTGCAGTGGCCATTTCGCTGTTTGGCTTACAGTCGGGCGCTGCGTTGGCCACGGTAGTGGGTGTACTGGTTGAGGTGCCGGTGATGCTGGCATTGGTGAAGATTGCCAATAATACAAGGAAATATTTTAAAGAATAAATAAAACCGGTAAACACATGAAAACAAGAAATCTTATTGTTTGTACGCTTATGATGGCGTTAACGACTTCTGCTTGCTCTGCAGGCGAGAAGAAAGAAACGGCAAATTCGGAATCGAATTTGTCGGTCAAAGAACAGCTAAATGGTGCTAAAGAGAAAAAACAAACCGTTTTTTTAGTTGTAACAGATAGCGTGACGCCTGCCGACAGTTTAAATGCCATAGTTAATGAGGTACTTAGTAATACAAAAAACACGATGTCCATTCAGATGAATGTGAATGACAAAGCTAATTCTGATTTAATTGCTGAATATCGTTTGAATGGTGCTCCGATGCCACTGCTTCTTCTTATATCCGACAGAGGGTTGCTACTTGGTGGGATGCTGGCCGACAGAGTAACAAAACAAGTATTGACCGATGCTATACCCACACCGAAATATAGTGAAATTACTTACGCTATCAGCAAAGGAAATTCCGTTTTGGCTCTTGTCTCAAATGAGAAGTTTAAGAGCAACCAGTCAGCGCTCAGCTTGTGTGCGTCTGCAAAGAAGTTACTGAATGAGAAAGGAGAGGTTATTGTTATAGATGCCGATGACAGCAAGGAATCTAAATTAATAGAAATGCTGAATATTAAAAGCAAACCTATTGACAGTTACATTGTGACAATTAACTCGCAAGGAATTATGTCCGGGCGTTTTGAAACTCTTCCCACGGTGGATGAACTGGTTGGGGCAGCTCAAAAAGTGGTTCAGACAGGTTGCGCACCCGGCGGATGCGGATCTACATGCAAATAATACATCATTGATAGATAATATATGGTATGACAATGTATGATAAGCATTGTCATACCCAAAAATAACAGATTATGAGTAAGTTATGGTTCCCAATTATTGATGCAAATAAATGCACCGGATGTTTGGCTTGCTACAATAAATGCAAACGTGGAGTTTATGCAATACAAGATTGCAAACCGCAAGTGATAAATAAAGAAGGGTGTGTGGAAGGATGTCACGGTTGTGGCAATCTTTGCCCGGAACAAGCGATTGTATATTCGGGAGAATCGGACCCGTCAATTAAAAGCAATTGCAATTGCTCAAATTAGTAATACAATGAAGAAAATAGGGATTTTAGGTTTTATTATTGTTCAGTTGTTTTTAGCTCTTCCTCTTTTATATGGACAAAATAAAGCTTCTATAATACAAGGTAAAGTTGCAGAACAAGATAATGAACCGGTCATGTACGCCTCGGTCGTTTTGAAAAACGACAAGAAAGAAATTCAAGGTGGTACTGTGACAGATGCATCGGGAGCATTTAAACTTCAGGGTGATTATAAAGGAAAATATTTATTGGAAATAAGCTTTATTGGTTATTCGACCAAGACAATGAACGTAGATTGTGCGGGTCAGAAGATATGCAGTTTAGGGCGTATTATCTTGAAAGAAGATGCGCTGCAATTAGGTGAAGTGGTAGTAACCGGTAAGCCGGCTGAAAAAAGCGTTTCTATAGAAAAAACAAAGATCAATACGGCTCAGCATGTAGCTGCCGCAACCGGATCGGTTATTGATGTACTAAGGTCGGCTTCATCAGTAAGCGTTGACAATGAAGAAAATATTGCCATAAGGGGCAACACGAATGTACTGATTCTGATCGATGGTATTCCTACTACGGTTGGAAGTTTGAGCGCCATACCGGCTGCCAGCACTCAAAGCATTGAAGTTATTACCAGTCCCGACGTAAAGTATGATTCCGAAGGAACCGGTGGGATAATTAACATTATAACTAAACGTACCTCGATTAATGGATTCAATGGGATGGCGTCGGCTAACTATGGCTTTTATGATAAGATGAATGGGAATATCGTTTTGAATTGGGCAAAAAACAAATGGAACATAGGGGTTAATTACAATGGTAAATATGAACAAGAGGAAATAGAGAGTGAGTTGTTCCGCTTATTTCATAAAACGACTAATACCATTGAACAAAGCATTCAGTCTGATCAAACAGCAAAAAATCATGCTTTAGGATTCAACATGGTTTACAGATTGTCTGAAAGAAATAATCTTTCATTTGATTGGAAACTGATGTCACGACACCTGAATAATGTGCAGTCTTTTGAAAATCGTTATACATCCACTAACGGGCTATTGTCTATGCATCGCCTTAATGATATTAATTTCAAAAGAGATGCTTTTGAAGGCGCAATAGGATACAAAACTCGCTTTGTGCCCGATGTGAGTGAAATGAATTTTCTGTTGTCGGTTTCACGTACACGCGGACGAAGACCTTTTTATTATTACGAAGATGGTGCGCCTGTGCAAAAATCTCTCTCGAAAGGACATCCCTTGAATGCTGCTTTTCAAACGGATTATATTTTGAAGAAGCTAAAAGGGACCTGGGAAGCCGGGTTGAAGATGTCTTATAGAGAAAATAATATTGACTATACTTTTTATGATTTTAACCCGCAAGATTTAATGTGGTCTTATTCCAATAAGTATAGTAATGACCTTACTCACAAAGAGTATATTCCGGCTATTTACGGCATGTTTTCTTCAAAAGAAGAACGGACGATTTCTTATCGTTTAGGATTAAGAACAGAGTATAGTTTAGCCAAATTATCCAGTCACAAACAAGCTATAGAGTATGATAAGAACAATCTCTTTGTATCGCCCAGTTTGCAGTTGAAATACAAGTTTCACGGAAATCAGTCTCTTTCATTTCTTTATTCACGAAGAATTACACGACCGATTTACCCACAACTGAGCCCTTACATTAACATGATTGATAATAATACGTATGAAACCGGAAATAAAGACTTAGACCCGGAAACAGTGAATAAAATAGATTTAGGGTATTATTTGACAGGAAATGTTTTGACTTTAAATGCGAATGCTTATTTGAATATTGCCAAAGATTATATCACGCAAATTTCTACAATTTACGATAAGGACGCTTTGATGCTAACTTATGTAAATGGTGACACAGAGACTAAAGCGGGGCTGGATCTCGGAGTGAAGTTGAAACCCTTGAAATGGGCTGATTTTGAAATAAGTTCGAATACATATCATGGCAAAACAACGGGCTTTTATAATGAGGTTAATTTAATTAGTTCAGGTTGGGTTAATAATAGTAATCTATCTGTTAATATAAGTCCTTTAAGAGCTACGGATATTCAATTTCAATATTTTTATAGTACGAGGCAGTATTATCCTCAGTTTACAGCAAAAGCTTCGCATTTTGCAAACGTTGGGGTGAAACAAAACCTTTATAAAAACAAAATACAAATAACGGCTTTGTTAACTGATGTCTTTAATACGAATGAATGGGACATATATTCAAACAATGCAATTTATAATCTTAAGAATTATAGCAAGAATAAAAGTCGCATGTTATGGGTAGGTGTTTCATATAAGATTAATACTTTCAAATCTTCTTCTAAAAAAGCAAAAGAAGAAGAGGACAGAAGTATGATTAAGTTGGGTAATTAATGCTAAAAAGTTCTGTTAAAAAAAGATATTTTCTTGTATTCTTTAGAAATCGTTCGTTATTTTGCGAACAACAAAGATGCGATGACTCAGTTATTTTGATTTTTATATAATTTAAATATACATATTATGGAAATTAAAGTTTTAGGTACAGGATGTGCAAGCTGCAAAGCTTTGTATGCAACAGTAGAACAAGCCGTTAAAGAACTTGCTCTGGATGCTTCGTTGGTAAAGGAGGAAGATATGCTCAAAATTATGGAGTATAATGTATTGTCGCTTCCGGCTTTGGTGGTTGATAATAAAGTGGTTGCTAAAGGAAGAAAGTTATTGGTAGAAGAAGTGAAAGAACTATTAACCAAGTAAGAAGATGAAAAAACAAATTGTATTTGCTCTGATAGGAGTCATGTTGTTTGCTTTTAATGCCAACGTGGCTGCAAATAAGCCACAGAAAACCATTGTTGCTAAGGATCGGGTTGAGGTGATGTATTTCCATGGGAAGCAGCGTTGCATCACTTGCCGTGCCATTGAGAAAGCGACTAAGGAAGTACTCGACACTTATTTTGCCAATGAAGTAAAAAGTGGCAAAATTCAATATCGTATCATTGATATTTCGCAGACAGCTAATGAGAAAATAGCCGATAAATATGAAGTGAGCTGGTCTTCTTTGTATGTAAATGGATGGAAAAAAGGTAAGGAAGCTAAAAATAATATGACTGAGTTTGCCTTTTCGTATGCCAAAAACTCTCCTGATTTGTTTAAATCCGGATTGAAGAAGAAAATAGAAGAATTATTAAAACAAAAATAAAATAGGATGGAGTTTCTGCAATCGTTATTAGAAAACAGTAATCTCCCGGTGTTTACAGCCTTCATTTTGGGCATACTTACGGCTATAAGTCCCTGCCCGTTGGCTACAAACATTACTGCAATAGGTTTTATAAGCAAGGATATACAGAGTCGGAACCGCATATTCTGGGGTGGCATTCTTTATACGCTAGGAAGGGTTATTACTTACACGGTTCTGGGTTTTATACTTATTCCCATATTGAGAGAAGGTGCCAGTATGTTTGCTATTCAGAAAGCTATTGGTAAGTATGGAGAAATGTTCATTGCTCCGGCTCTGATTCTTATCGGGTTGTTTATGCTTTTTGGCAATCGGCTGAATTTGCCTAAGTTCGGTTTTTCTGCAGGAGATAAGACTCAGGCTCTGAAAGGCAACTGGGGCAGTTTGTTGCTGGGGGTATTGTTTGCCTTGGCTTTTTGTCCCACAAGCGGTGTGTTTTACTTTGGTATGCTCATGCCGATGGCGGCTGCCGAAACAGGCGGTTATCTGCTGCCGGTAGTGTTTGCGCTGGCAACCGGTTTGCCGGTTATTGTAGTAGCGTGGATACTGGCTTACAGTATTGCCGGACTGGGCAAGTTTTACAACCGGATGCAGGTTTTTCAGAAATGGTTTAACCGGGTGGTGGCAGTGCTTTTTATTGCAGTAGGTATTTATTATGCGATAATAACTTATTTATAAAGTAAAAAGAAGATGAAGATAGAGATATATGATCCGGCCATGTGCTGTCCAACAGGACTGTGTGGTCCAAATATTAATCCTGACTTGATGCGGATTTCGGCTGTATTGGAGCTGTTAAAACGCAAAGGAGTCGATATAGAACGCCATAATTTGCGAGACGAACCGGCTTTGTTTGTCAGCAATAAAACAGTGAATGACTATTTGACTAAGGAGGGGGCCGATGGTTTGCCTGTAACGTTGGTTGATGGTGAAATAAAGGTAATGAAAAGTTATCCCACAAACAAGCAGTTAAGTGAGTGGACGGGATTTGACTTGAATATTGTACCTGTAATTTAAAGTGAAGATGAAAGCATTTAATTTGTCGGAAATCGAAATAACCAAATATCTGTTCTTTACAGGAAAAGGAGGAGTTGGAAAAACTTCTATAGCTTGTGCTACAGCTGTTTGGCTGGCAGATCAAGGGAAAAAGATTTTATTAATCAGCACGGATCCGGCATCTAATTTACAAGATGTATTCGGCACAGAGTTAAGTGGTTTTGGTACACAAATAACGGATGTGCCCGGATTGACAGTGGTGAACTTGGATCCGGAAGAAGCGGCTGCCAATTATAAGGAGAGTGTAGTAGGTCCTTATCGGGGGAAACTTCCCGAGAGTGTTATTGAAAACATGGAGGAACAACTATCCGGTAGCTGTACGGTTGAAATTGCGGCCTTTAATCAGTTCTCTGATTTTATAACCGATAAAGATAAACAAACTGAATACGACCATATTTTATTTGATACGGCACCTACAGGGCACACATTGAGAATGTTGCAACTGCCTTCTGCATGGAGCACATTTATCAATGAGAGCACACACGGTGCATCTTGTTTGGGACAACTGTCGGGACTGGAGGCTAAAAAAGCTGTTTACAAACAAGCCGTTGAAACGTTGGCCAATAAACAAATAACCAGTTTGGTACTGGTCAGTCGTCCGGACGTATCTCCCTTGAAAGAAGCGGCACGTTCTTCGAATGAACTTCGCCAATTGGGCATTCATAATCAGTTGCTGGTCATTAACGGTGTGCTGCAAGTCACTCATCAGAACGACGTGGTAACCACGCAGTTGTATGACAGACAGCAAAATGCCTTACGAAACATGCCGGTTGAACTGACTAATTATGCTACTTACAGTGTACCTTTGCGTTCTTATAACTTATCGGACATCAGCAGCATTCGCAAAATGTTGCACGAGGATGAAGTTGATCATAATACGTTTTACGAACCGCTCGAAGAAGAAAAAACCTTGGATACGCTAATACAAGATTTGTATGACTCGGGTAAAAGGGTTGTTTTTACTATGGGCAAAGGTGGCGTAGGCAAAACGACAATGGCCACTCATATTGCACTGGGACTTAAAAAGCTGGGTGCCAAGGTACATTTAACGACTACAGATCCGGCCAATCATTTGAACTACAGGCAGGCAATTAATGCAGGCATCGAAGTTAGTAAAATAGACGAAGCAATGGTGCTTGAAGAATATAAAAATGAAGTGAGAGCCAAGGCGCGTGAAAACAACATGACTGCAGAAGATATGGACTATATTGAAGAAGATCTCCGCTCACCGTGTACACAAGAAATTGCTGTCTTTAAAGCTTTTGCAGATATTGTTGAAAAGGCCGATAACGAGGTGGTGGTTATTGATACGGCGCCAACCGGTCATACCCTGTTATTGCTTGATGCAACGCAAAGTTATCATAAAGAAGTTGAACGCACACAGGGTGAGGTCAAGGGGGCGGTAGCCCATTTATTACCTCGTTTGCGCAATCCGGAAATAACGGAGGTGGTTATTGTAACCTTGCCGGAAGCAACACCGGTGTTTGAAGCTGAGCGTTTGCAGAAAGATTTGAAACGTGCCGGAATCAATAATAAATGGTGGATTGTAAATTCCTGTTTAGCAATGACGCAAACGAATAATCCATTCCTGCAAACGAAAGCCCGTTCTGAATTTATCTGGATTGAACGAGTAAAATCTCTATCAGACAATCACACGGCTTTGGTAGCGTGGCAAGGGTAAATAATTTTTAAGATGATGAGATGTAAATTATTAATAGCCGGTTTACTATTGGCTCAGGTTGCTATTGCTCAAGAGGCCGCATCACCTGTAGTTATTAAAGGCAAACCGATACTGACTGTATTCTCAAATTACAAGATGGGCTTGGGAAACACAAATGACATTTCGGGCTTTAATCTTGACAGGGCTTTTGTGGGTTACGAAGCTTTCTTTGATGAGGGCTTTTCTGCAAAAGTAGTGATGAATGTGGAAACAAAAACAGCCGAAGATGGTAATACTGAATTTGGTACTTATCTCAAAAACGCCCAGATTAACTGGTCTAAAAATAACTTTGCAATATCTTTGGGCCTCGTTAATTTAAAGCAATTTTCTTTTCAAGAAAATGTATGGGGGCATCGGTATGTATACAAGTCGTTTCAGGAAGAACATAAGTTTTCCTATTGTGAGGATATAGGCGTTGTAGCTGAATACGTGTTTTCGCCTTTGTTGTCTGCCGATGTGGCTATCACAAATGGCGAAGGTCGTAAACTTAAAAATGCGGACAATAACTACCGATATGGATTGGGAGTCTCTTTCTATCCTATTGATCACTTAACTCTTCGGGTATATACTGATGTTTACAGCAAAATCAAACAAGAGAATGATTATTTTACTGACTTAAAAGATCAGCATTCCTTGGCTTTATTTATAGGCTATAGTAACAATAGACTTTCTTTAGGAGCAGAGTTTAATAAACTCTATCATTCAGGTTTTATCAAACAGAACAACTTAACAGGGTATTCTGCTTATGCTACCCTGAATACTAATTCAAAATTCAGTTTATATGGGAGGTTTGACCTTCTACAATCGAAAAATAACTGGAATGCTAACAAAGATGGTAATAACTTCATTGTGGGCTTAGATTATAAACCGATTAAATATGTCAGACTATCGCCTAATTTCCAATCTTGGAAAGGTGAAAATCAGGAAAGACAAAACTATTTGCTTCTAAGTGCTGAATTTAAATTGTAATTGAGATTTTATTTTATTTATTTTTTAATTTAATCATTCGTATAAATACGAATTCGCTGGATAATATGATACAAAATTTTGCTGATTGGTTGGTTTATTCAATCATGGGACTTGATGCGCAGTCGCATCTGGGTGCTGCCGTAAATTTTTTCTTTTACGACACGATTAAGATTCTGATTCTTTTATTTTCGATCAGTGTGCTGATGGGTATTATCAATGCCTATTTCCCGATAGACCGATTACGTAATTACCTCACCACACACAAACTGTTTGGATTGCAATATTTCTTTGCGGCTTTGTTTGGTGCCATTACTCCTTTCTGTTCGTGTTCTTCCATCCCCTTGTTTATAGGCTTTGTGAAGGGTGGTATTCCGTTGGGAGTAACGTTTGCTTACCTTATTACCTCTCCTTTAGTGAATGAGGTGGCGGTGGCTATGTTTATTGGCTCGTTTGGTCTGCGTATTACGCTTGTTTATGTTGTGAGTGGTCTCTTACTAGGCGTAATAGGTGGTTTTATACTGGGCCGATTAAAGTTGGAACCCTACCTGAGTGATTGGGTGAAACAGATCCAGCAGAATGCGAATGCAGAGTCAGGCGAATGGGAAGAGGAACGTACGCCGTTTATGCAACGCTTGCCTGTTATCATGAAGGATGCATGGGGTATTGTAAGAGGGGTGCTGCTGTACATTTTGATAGGTATTGCGATAGGTGCGTTTATGCATGGCTATGTGCCCGAAGGGTTCTTTGAACAGTACATGTCAAAAGACAATTGGTATGCCGTTCCTTTGTCAGTGATTTTGGCTGTGCCGATGTATGCTAACGCAGCAGGCATTGTGCCCATTATTGATGTATTTGTAAGCAAAGGAATTCCTATTGGTACGGCTCTGGCGTTTATGATGGCGGTAGTGGGGTTGTCACTTCCGGAAGCTACGTTACTCAAAAAGGTAATGACTTGGCGATTGATAGGGATTTTCTTTGGTGTTATTACATTATTCATTATAATATCAGGATATCTGTTTAATGCCATTTTATAAAGAATCGCTCTTTAGGGAGCGACTCTTTATTCTGTTCAGTTATCTTGCCACTTTCTTTATGTTGTTGGTTACTACTTTGTAGGTAGGATCCTCCATGATGTTAACGTCAATTATGGCATCTGCATTTTGCAAAAGCAACTTGCAGTCTTCGCTGAGGTGCTTTAGATGTACTGTTTTTGATAACTTCCGGTATCGCTCGGTTATCGTGTTAACGGCATGTATAGCCGACATGTCGGCTATGCGGCTTTCCTTAAAATCAATGATCACTTCGTTGGGATCGTTGGTTATATCGAATTTATCAGTAAAAGCTTTTACTGAGCCGAAGAATAACGGACCCCATATTTCATAATGCTTCGCACCGGAAGCATCTATGTACTTGCGGGCACGGATGCGCTTGGCATTCTCCCATGAAAAGACCAGGGCTGCTGCAACAATTCCTATAAGAACTGCTATGGCAAGGTTGTGTGTAACCACGGTAATGAGGGTAACAAGAACCATTACAATAACATCAGATAGCGGCATTTTGCGAAAGGTACGAAAACTAGCCCACTCAAATGTACCGATGGCTACCATAAACATTAAACCAACCAGAGCAGCCATGGGCAATTGCTCTATCAGTCCGGAACCGAACATGATAAAAATGAGGAGTAATACAGAGCCCACTAAGCCCGATAAGCGGGTGCGTGCACCCGAAGTGGTGTTGATTATACTTTGGCCAATCATGGCGCATCCACCCATGCCCGATAACAAACCGGATGCAATGTTGGCTGTTCCTTGGGCTATGCACTCTTTGTTGGCGTTTCCACGTGATTCGGTTATTTCATCAATAAGGTTGAGGGTCAGCAGACTTTCAATCAATCCCACTCCGGCAACTATCATGGCATAAGGAAGTATGAGACTGATTGTCTCCCAATTCATAGGAATATGGGGTGTGGAGAACGGAGGAAAACTACCTTTGATGGTTTGCCCGGGCAATAATGTATCGGCTACAGTGGCGGTATTTATGCCAAATCCAATGACGATGGCCGAGATAACAATGATAGCAACCAATGATGAGGGTACTGACTTTGATAATTTGGGAAACTGCCAGATAATTAACATGGTAAGAATCACCAAACCAAACATGATGCCCAGATCTAAAAAGCCTTGGAGCAATAAATCGTGGTCTATACTTGCAGGACTGGAACTAAATAAATGGGTGAAGAAAGTGTTCAAGGCTTTATTCTCTTTCAGAATAAGACCGAAAGCCGGGAACTGCGCCATAAAAATGATGATGGCTAATCCGTTAACAAAGCCATACATGACAGGATGGGGAACCAAACGGATGAATTTTCCCAGTTTAAGCGCACCGGCAAGTATTTGAATGCATCCTCCCAAAATAACGGTTGCAAAGACATAGTGCATTAATTCTTCGCTGCCGATGTTGGGTATGGTTGCCTTTACTTCCATAATAAGACCTAGAAAAATGACGGCAATAGCACCCGTTGCTCCCGATATCATGGCTGGTCGGCCACCGAGCAGGGAAGTGATGAAGCCCATAACGAATGCTGCATATAAACCTGTAAGGGGTGAAAAACCGGCTAGTAGTGCAAAAGCAATTGCTTCAGGCACTAATGCAAATGCAACGGTTGTACCCGATAGAATTTCTGTTTTAAAGTTTACCGGTTTGGATGTTCCCAAAAACTTGAGTAGTAATTTGTTCATAAATGGATAAATGATTTTTAGGGCGTATCACATTGATATGCCTAAATATAGATGGATATAAATAGTTGAATAGGGGTAATGATGTAGATACCCTTTACCTAGGGCGGAGTAATGTGTGAGGTATGCTTAGCTATGTAATATCTCATAATGTGGGCAAAGATAATACTTTTTGATGAAACTGGCAATAAGGGAATCATATGCTCAGTCTCCTATTGACCATTCTTGTGCCAATCAACCATTTCTCATTTTATTATCTCAAATTTTATTAATCCTGAAATATCGTCATAAATAGTGATAACTACCCGTTGGCGGAATTAATTCACTAAAAAATGTCAGGAAATAAGTTGTGCATAT
>OLSH01001136.1_pt1 | contig 15154 bp, 16 predicted proteins | sample 1643221 | NCBI WGS metagenome assembly OLSH01 (sample SAMEA3136681, study PRJEB25190) | human gut metagenome | biome: human gut; feature: human-associated habitat; material: faeces | place: Austria | collected 2013 | reverse complement strand
CTTCCATAGTCATGCCAGAAGCAAGAAAACGCTTTATCACCATTTTCATATCCTCCCCAACCTCTATGATATGTCCGTCTAAATCGTAAAACCGAATAACCCGCTGGCCCCAACTATGCTCGATAACTTCTCCCAGATATTCAATGTCCGGGTATTTTTTCAGTTTGTTCAGAAAACCGTCAAAGTCCTGTTCCTCAAAGACGATTTCCGCATTGTTGGATTTCTTTAATACCTTTTCTTTCGGCAGATTCACAAGCCAGTCAAAATCCTGCTGCAATGCCAGACCGCAGGTAAAAGCGATGTTTCTTCCGTAATCCTGAAATACTTCCAATCCAAACAAATCCTCATAAAATTCTTTTGCAGCGTTAATGTCGGCCACCGATATAAGCATACACGTGTACTTCATATAAATATTCCTTTCAGTTTTGCTTTTCTCAATCCTTTTTTATTGTTGTTTGTCTCTGACAAATAATGATTGCTGTTTCCTAATCATCACTTTTTCTTGTGCAGTTTCAGATCAATCTTCCTATAAGATGCAGTATCTTGAAGCAGTCCTGTAACAAAAGCACTTTTTTCTTTGAGAGTCAGCATTTTTATGTCAGGTCTACGCTCAATTTCCCTAAGTACTGCTTGTAGCTCTTGCAGTTCCAAAAGATTTACTGCTACACAAAAGAGTGTCTTTTTCCGGCCATCATTATAGGCGGACAGGAGGATGTCCAGTATTCTTACCTTTTCTATCTGTTCCGCATTATAAGCTTCCACTCCAGACTGCCGAGCCTTTTCCAAATCAGCCTTTTGTCGGCGGTGCGTAATAAAGGAATCGAAGTCGTCAATATGATCGTATTTTTCACAAGGGTATTCACTGCACTGAAAGCAGTATTCTACTCCACCATGCTCTATGCTGCACCTTGCAATTTTGCATGCCTGGTTTCCTTCACCGCCGCCGCAGCCGGGGCAGTTTTTATTCAAAAACATGGGACAAAGCCCACAATTCAATCCACAGAGGGAAAATAATTGATTCTGTCGGTTAAATCCTTTCATGATACCTCCTTAAATCCTTTACCCGCATCCAATCCAGCTGACGTGAGTTAATACTTGTACCTCTTCATGTTCCATGATATTTATCCCCTCTAACATTATATTGGGTCTGTAGAATTATTGTATTATTTAATGCTAAAGAATTTATTAATCATTTCCTAAGGTGTAGATAAATTATCATAATGCTTGAATCGCGCAGAAATAGCTTGCTCATAATCAACACAGACCTGATTTTTTAAAACCAGTAAATCTTCATAATGATTACCTGGCCGCAATGCTTCGGTCAGCATACTACTGGACTTACAGAGATTTGAAAACCCAAGATTTTCGCATATTCCTTTCAAGGTATGGGGTTCATAACTCCCCAGGCAGCCATGCCTGCCCAAACTTCACATCGCGGAACAGGGCAGCCAGGCCAGTAATCTGCTTGAGCCTCAAAATCTCATCCCGGTCCATCCCCAGGTGTTTGGAAATCCATGCGTCAGAACGTCCTAACTCGTGCAGTTCCTTAATGATATTACTCATTAAGTCCACATCATGTGTTCCACGGGCGCGGTTATGCCGGATGGTGCTGGCCATACGGTCGGACAGCGGCTTATCGATTATCGAAACCGGCATCATCCCCTTCTCACGCTCATAAATATCCGGGTAATCCCGCATCACCCGCCAACGATGAAAGCCATCTACAATCACATACTTATCACTGCTTTTTGCATAATAACAGACAATCGGCATAGTATAACCGTCCTCCTTGATGCTGTCGTACAACAACCGCATTTCCGGTGGAGCCACGTTGTTCGGGTTATAGGTATTGGGTACAATCTTTTCAAATGGTACCGCAATGATGTTGTATACCGGGCTTCTGAATTCCTTATTTACCATCTATCATCCCTCCGTACTTGTATCTAATAATATCCACACGTTTTTGTTCTTGCCGCGTAAGCCCAAACCCCATAAACCGACAGGTATGGTCATTTTTCAAAATACAGTAGCACATCCGTTTCCAGCTTGGTATATCTTTAGTGCTTTTGATATCATCGGTATGATCGGGAATCGGTCCAAGAAAAATAATACGGGAATTTTTGTTGATTGTATAGTTAGAGATACCATTTCTCCGAATGTGGTATCCCTTTTCCACAAGCTCACGGATTGTTTCCTCCGGCAGCCCACCTCCGGTCTCATGCCAGAAATGGATGGAGGTGTTAAACTTTTTCACATAATTATTCCGCAGTCGGGCAGGCAATGTATCCAGCAAAAATTGGGTATAAGATTTCCAGGTATGACCTTCCGGTAACGTAATGCTGCGGTAACCCATCGCTTTTGTCTTTCCATAAATCGCACCAAAATTTGCTCCGCGCACCCGCCCCACCAGTTTCGCCCATATTTCCGGGTCGATGACCCGGTACAGATTCAAAGCGTCTTTGGAGTAGTCATTAAAAGGCGATGCTACCCGCATCTGGTCTATTTTTAATCCTGCCTTATAATACAGATCATATAAATTGTTGTAATCATAATCGAAGCGATAATTAGCGCACCATACGTCAGAATTTGACCAGTCGTATAAAGGTGAAGCACACCATACGTCTTTGAACTGCTTGGAAATCCAGCACTCGTTTTGATACCCGTATTTCTTATTGACAAACCCGCTGTACCGCTGCAAAGACTCATCCGCCCGCATACCAAGCAGGCAGACCGTCCTGCCATTCCCGTGCTCCTCCTTGTAGAATCGACCAAACTGCTTTGCCAAATCTTCCTGATGCATCCTGTAACGATAGTGGGTAAAAGGCTTCGCCAGATTGACGACATAGGAATACTCCGGTATCGGACGCACCCATATATCCTGTTTTGTATCATCCCAAGGATACCAATACATCTCATAACTACTCAGTGCTGTCCTGGTTGCCATAGGAAGGCAGACCCAGTAAAGATCTATGCCAGATTCGTTTTCCAGTCGCTTAAAAGTGCGGGTAATATAGTCCGTAGTCACGGTATACTGCGCCTCAAAATCCTGATGGAATACGCCAATCACACGATCTGGAGCATACTTATTCCGGTAATCCAGCAGCAAATTCAAAAGAACACCACTATCCTTGCCGCCACTGAATGAGATATAAATATTTTTAAATTCCTGAAACAAAAACGCAAATCTCTTCTGCAATGCATCGAATACATTCATATTAATGTATTCTTTTTTCATGTCTCTAATAAACTCCTTATCTTTCAAGTAAAAAACTTACAATAGCATCTGTTGGGCAGCCGAATATCCTTCTAACTTTCCCAGACCATGACTACCACTATCATTTTGTCTTGTCTCATTTATCATGTACTTTACTAAAATAATAATATGGATAACAGAAAAATTCAATATAATATATACTCAAATTGTGAATAATTACATTGAAGAAAATGCTGAAATTCAATTTTCTTTTTTCAGTCCATCATTTTGAACTTCATGGAATAGAACACAATATACACAAGCATGGCAAACGGATACCCTCCTAATAATGGGGAGGGGATTTTAGATATATCTTTTGAAAAAATACATAATCAAAATTCCTGCTGCTATAATATTCCCACAGTGAATATCCATCCCACTTAAAAGCATATCAATTCCAGTTGCTGCTAATAAAGAAATCACTAAGACGGCAACATCACAAGTACAACTCTTCACAATAGTCTTTAATTCCTTACAAACCTTAAATCTTTTCATCTTCTCCCTCCCGGTTATATTGTTTAGGAGTAGTGTATTTATTCCTCCATACATGTCCAAGAATCGTCATATATACAGATTTTATCAAGGGTGTCATAGTTTGTTTTCTTTTCGTCCCTTTTTCGGGACCTGTACTCTGAGAAATGCAATAAAGGTAACAAATGCATTAAACATGTATTTCACGACCACCAAGATCATGGCCCCAAAGCGGTCGACAATCATAAAAAAATCCCCCTTCCTAATTATAAAACACCGCATAAAAGAACGGATATGAAAACACATCTGTGTAGCATATAGAGCTGGGCACAGATGTGTTAAATATCATTGGGAATATTTAAAATTACATACGCTATTTATTCCCAATACTGTTCCTTAAGCAGATTGTCTTTATTCCCATCAGCAGAACCTCCTTTTTGGGGTTTCATAGTCCCAACATCAAGGAGCAGACGCACGGCTCTGGATAAAAGGCAGCTTCGGGGTACGAATCATGTGAATAAACAGCGTCTGGCTCCACATGGATTCTACAAACCAGCCGGCCTGGAACATCCCCATATACTGAATTGCTGCGAGCTCTTTCCAAAACCATTAAGTCTTTTTCCAAAAGGATGATATCAGCTGATTCTTTTGCCACATCTACGGCTATATCCACTGAAATACCGATGTCTGCGGACTTCATGGCTGCAGCATCATTGATTCCGTCACCCATGAAACCAACGGTATGGCCATTCTCTCGCAGTGCAGAAACCACACGTGCTTTCTGGTCTGGAGTCAATTTGGCAAATACATCGGTAGACTCCTTCGGTGGATCGAGGAACGCCAAATAGCCAATCAGCACCATATCGCATTCGTCCTTTACGCCAAAAGCGCCTACCGGGGATGGATTGCTTTTCTAATTTTCTTGCGATTTGGCAAGATTTTGGTCAACGCCCAATTAATAATCATTCATGGATTACATATCCTTCCGGCCATCAGCCACAGCGTTTGCTGGATTTACATGAACCATGCAGTGTTTTACTTCCGGGAAGGAACTTTTCACGGCCTGCTGAACCTGTTCAGCAATGCAGTGTGCTTCCTTCAACTGCAGGTTTTCATCCACAGCGATCTCAACATCTACATATATTTTCTCACCAAACAGGCGGGTATGTAGCAGGTCAATATGTCTTACTCCGGAAATTCCAGCAATCAGGCCCCTGATTTTTTTTCTTCAGCCTTACTGCAGGAACAATCCACCATTTTAGTAATTGCATCACGGAAAATATCTATGGATACCTTTGCAATCGCTACGCATATGATAACGCAGGCAATTGAATCTAAAACAGGATAGCCAAGCCTTGCCCCCAAAATTCCTGCAAGAGCGCCAACTGATGACATTGCGTCCGAACGATGATGCCACGCATCTGCCATCAGGGAACCGGAATGAATCTTTCTCGCCGCCAATCTGGTAAACCAGTACATCCACTCCTTTACAATAATGGATACAATAGCGGCTGTAAGCGCAAATGTTCCCGGAACCGTCAAGCACTCCCCCGTACTTCCGGAAATGATTTTTTCCAACCCAACAATTCCAATTCCAATTCCTGTTGCCAGCAGCGCGCCTGAAAGAATAATAGATGATACACATTCGATACGCTCATGGCCGTAAGGATGTTCTGCGTCAGGTTCCTTACTCGACATTTTCACACCAACAATAACCACAATTGTGCTAAAAACATCGGATGCTGAGTGAACTGCATCCGAAATCATAGCATCGGATTTTCCAATGATTCCGGCAATCAATTTAAATAAAGATAAAAGGAAGTTAATTCCAATACTGATACAGGAAACGCTCATTACAGTTTTTTCTGATGTATAATTGGAATTTAATTTTGTTTTCATATAATCCCTCTCTTCTGTCTTAAGAGTATTAATTAATCAGGACAAATCAATTCAATCCGTTCTCAAAACACTGGTATCCTATACGTTTGAGATATCCCTCCATGGAAATCGCCGGCCAATATTTTGCAGCATGCACGAATCTAATAGTATAATACAGGCAAAGAAAATCACATGGCGAAAATCTTGCGATTTTCTTGCTATTTGGCAAGAATTTAGGCAGGCTGTGTCCAGCCTGCCTATGTTACAATTGGTCATTAAATTTGTATCCGATGCCCCATATAGTCAAAATGTATTTTGGCGTGTCTGGAACAGGCTCGATTTTTTTTCGGAGTCTGCACACATTCAATTGGCTCTTCAGGAAATTACCGCAAGAGAAATCGTGCCACCCCGATGGCATAAGCAAAGGATAACCGCCCGGATGAATTGATGAAGATTTTGATATTGGTTCGCACATTCAAACAATTTCTTCATGGCTTTATACCTCCTGTTTTCCCAGATTTTTCATCTGTGCCATGCGGTGTTTCACGCAACGAATTGTGGCATACGGTTTATTCCCGAACACTTTTTAGCGTTCCCTGTCCTTTTTCCGTGTTACCTTCGGAGTCTACTCCACCGGGCAGATAAAGTCCTTTACCATCTCGGCATACTTTTCCTGTTCCTCTTCAAAGAACCGGATAAGGGGGGCATAATCGCCTTTCTGCTGGGCATTGTTCAGGCACTCATAATACTCTGCTTTCCTGTCATCCCCTATAATAAATGGCATGATATTGCTCCTCAAGCACTCCTTGAACAGGATGATCCGTCCCGTGCGGCCGTTGCCGTCCTGAAAGGGGTGGATCTTCTCAAACTTAGCGTGGAACTCTGCTAAATCTTCTAAATCATGGGGTTCTTTTTCATGATAGCTTTCCAACAGCAGCTCCATATCTTCCGCTACGTTTTCCGGGGAAGATGTGGTAATGTCAGACACCATGTTCCTTCTGTTTTTATACTCTCCGATGGGATAGCCGTTTGCGATATCCTCAAACACGCCCGCTTTCAGACGGTAATGATATGCCTTGATTAATTCCTGATTAAGCCTTTCCTCACAGGTGGAGAGCATATAGTTGAACATAGTAAAATGCCCTGTCATCTCTTCTACGTCCTTAGTCCGAAAGACACTGCCGTCTGCCCGGATGGTACCCGTCTCAAAAATGGAGGCTGTCTGTTTTTCCGTCAGCGTACTCCCCTCGATCCGGTTGGAATTATATGCCAGTTTCCTCTGCGTAAGCGCATAGACACCGCTTCTGTCCTGTCTCCCCGCCTCAATCTGAAACCGGTCTTTTAACAGGTATATCATCTTATTTTGCTCCATTTAGCCTGCTCCTTTACGAATATATTTTAATGAGTTTTACTCTATCTTTTCTGATGTGTCTTTTCACTTCTTCGATACCTTCTTATTATATATCAACAGCTTCCCTTTAAGCAACCGGAACCTCTGGCTTTCTTACCGCCACCACTACATTTCTGGCGCTTTCCCACTCATAAGAGCTTTACGAACAGCTCCTGAATCAGCAGGCCTGCACTGGCAGAGCAGATAATGACAAGCGCTGCCTGCAGGAAACGCATCTTATTTCGCTGTCTCTCATTGGTCTTGTCCGTTTCCCCTTTATGTTTCAGCTTTCTCTTCCTTAGATCTCACGCAGGGTCAGTTCCACACCTACCGGAAGTTTTTCCACGGTATGGGGCTTGCCGTCTTTCACCCATTCTTCCAGAACTTTTTCTTCCTTATCCAGAATCTGAAGCTTTGCGCCCTCCAGTTCTTTTCCGGTGGTGATATCCGTCTTGGAGATCTCTGTCTTGGAATATTCGTCCTTCATCTCCACTTTGGTGACACTGCCATCCTCCAGCACTTCAAACGTGATATCGCTGGCAGACACATATCCCTCTTCGTAAGGAGCGAGTTCTTCATGCAGGGTATACGTTCCTTCCGGCAGGGCGTAGACCACATGCGGTTCCTTTGTACTGGTCCATTCCTCCACCACATTTTTATCCTGATCCAAAATCTGCAGTTTTGCACCTTCCAGTTCTTCCCCGGTAGTGGCATCTGTTTTGGTAAACTGGCTCTCGGTGGGCTGGTTTTCAATTTCTCTGGTGAGGGTGATGGTGTCGATGTTCTGATCCTCATAGGACGCATCAAATTCCCATACTTCCTCATTTGGGACATAGCCCGGTTTTGGCCATCTCACTGCCCTGTCTTACGAACCCCTCCGGTGCTTTGACTTCTTCGATACGGTAGGTTCCGGCTTTTAATTCTTCCGGCGTTACCAGATAGCCTTCGTCATTGGCGGAAAATAACTGGCTTTATCACGTCCTGCATACCTTCGGGAGGGATTTGAAACCATCCCGATGGTTTTTATGTCAGGGCAAACCCAATCCGTGCTCATGGATAACTCCATACGCCTTATTCTTTCTCTACCGTCAGATAGTGCAGCCTAAACCAAAAACAAAAAACTACATAGGCAACGTCATGGCGAAGTTACATCTTCGCTCTTTTGCTATGCCGTTTTTTATTTCAAGTCTATTATACACCTTTTGGCCGATTTGCGAAGTTTCCTGAAAAGTAAAAAAAGCCGAAGCTCTCAAAAAAATCAAGAGTTTCGGCATAGTTTACTGGCGTTCCTGAGCGAATTTGGCTGCTTGGGCCGCCACCTTTTTATTCACAGATCTGTCAGAAACTTGTTTTTGTTATTTTATCATAGAATACTTGTTTTAACAATATCATCTCACGTCTCTGCCACTTCTTTCAGACGGCGGTAAATCTGGTTTTCACTTAATCCATATTCCTCCAGCAATTCCTCAGGTTTACCAGACTGACCGAAGATATCATTTACACCTATCTTTTTAAACTTCACACCGCAGCCTTCTGCCAGCAGCACTTCTCCCACCGCGTCCCCAAGACCGCCAATGACACTGTGTTCCTCCACAGTCACCACCTTGCTGCATTTTCCTGCGTATTTTATGATACAATCCCTGTCAATGGGTTTGATGGTATGCATATTGACTACCGTTATGAAGATGCCCTCAGCTTCCAGCTTCTTAGCGCATTCAAGTACAGTGGCAACCATAATCCCGCAGGCAAATACCACTACGTCTTTGCCCTCTCTCAGCACATTGGCCTTGCCGATTGTAAAGGGCATCTTCTCCTCAAATACAGGAGATGGCAGGCGTGCCAGACGCAGATAGGCAGGTCCCTGCATATCTGCCAGCGCCATAACGGCCCGGCGAGTTTCCTCTGCATCACAGGGAACCACCACTGTCATTCCGGGGATTACCCGCATGAGAGCCAGGTCCTCAATTGCCTGATGACTGCCGCCGTCCTCGCCCAGGGTGATTCCAGCATGGGTCATGCACAGCTTCACATTAAAATTGGGGTATGCACAGCCGTTTCTCACCTGATCGTAGGCGCGGCCTGCGCCAAACACTGCAAATGTGCTGGCAAACGGTATGTATCCCATGGTAGAAAGGCCCGCTGCCATATCTACCATATTGGCCTCAGCAATTCCCGCATTGAAAAAACGTTCCGGGAATTTATCTGCAAATGTAGCAGTCATAGTGGCATGAGCCAGATCCGAATCCAACACTACTACCTTTTTATTCTTCTCTCCTAATTCAGCCAGCGCCTCTCCATAGGCGGCGCGAATTGCTTTTAACTCGCTCATGATTAATCCTCCAATTCCTTTAATGCCTGCTGACGCTCCGATTCGCTAGGCGCTTTGCCATGCCAGCCCACCTGGTTCTCCATAAATGACACGCCTTTGCCTTTCACTGTCCGTGCGATGATGCATTTTGGCCTGCCATCAGTTTCTGTGTCAAGAGCCTTGGATACAGCCTCCACATCGTTTCCATCTATCTCCAGAACATAGAATCCAAAAGATGTAAACTTGGCATTTAAATCTCCCAGACCCATTACCTGGTCATTAGTACCATCGATTTGAAGGCCATTGTTGTCAATAATAACTGTCAGATTGTCCAGTTTATAATGTGAAGCTGCCATGGAAGCCTCCCACACCTGCCCCTCCTGAAGTTCCCCGTCTCCCAACAGCGTATAGACCTTAACGCCGCTGTGATCCAGTTTCTTAGCACCCAAAGCCATGCCGACAGCAATAGAAATCCCCTGTCCCAGAGATCCGGTGGAGGCCTCCACACCAGGACATCTCTTAGCATCCGGGTGGCCCTGAAGGAAACTGTGAAGCTGCCTAAAGTTTTTAAACTCCGCCTTGTCAAAAAAGCCCTTCTCCCCCAGTACCGCATAGTAACAGGGCGCTGCATGTCCTTTAGACAGCACAAAACGGTCTCTGTCTGCCTTCTTTGGATTAGCTGGGTCAATACTCATCTTTCCAAAAAACAGGGTCGTAATAATCTCCACAGCAGATAATGACCCACCCGGATGGCCAGATGCTGCATCGGCTGTCATGTTAATAATATCACGGCGTACTGCCCGGCAAGTTTTTTCCATACTTGCAATATCCATTTGTTTTTCCTCCATACAATCAGTAAAATTTTTAGTTATAGCTTTACCGACATCATACAATCATACAATATAATCAAAGAATAACAGACGTATTCAAATATGTCAATAGTTACAAACATTAAATGATTCCATATGTCAAGCATTTTTGAAAATGCCCTAAAAAAGTTTATTTATGAGCACCGGCAACGCCGGTGCTCATTGCCTTCATCGATAATAGTACCTTTCTCATTTCAAGTCTCCTCAATCTGTCTCATAGTCATGAGGGATAAGTATACCATCACATCTTGGAATGGGACATAATCATGTGCGGTATATAAGGACATTATCATAAATCAGCCAGATAGTTACAAACATTAAGATTCCATATTGACAAAACCATGCTTTGGTATTAGGATATAAAGACATTAAATTGTATGATGTATTACTCTAAGACAATTAAAGTACACTATAACATAAAGGGGGATTCTCATGGAGTCAGTAAAACGGGTTCCTGTTGTTCAGCAGGTAGTTGAAAAGATAAAAGAATATCTGTTTTCCGGTGAAGTATCCGTAGGAGATAAATTACCTGTGGAAAAAGAATTGTGCGAACAATTGGAAGTGGGCCGTGGTACTGTGAGAGAAGCCTTACGGATGCTGGAAGCCACTGGCTATGTGGAATTAAGACCCGGCAAGGGTACATTTGCCGCAAGGACTTCTGAAGTGGAACTGGGCGACATTATGCAGTGGTTCACAGAACATGAGGTAGAGACCAAAGATTTTCTGGAAGTCCGTATGGCCATTGAACCTCTGTCCGTGCGTCTTGCCATAGAGCGCTGCTCCGACGAGGACGTAGCTCATCTTGAACGTCTTCACCAGAAATTCATCACCGCAGTGAATAACAAGGACGTTCCCAACATCGTGATTTATGATGAGAAGTTTCATGCTGATATTGTGGAATACAGCCGCAACCAACTGCTGATTAGCATCAGCAAGCAAGTTGAAAAGAATATGAAGAATTTCCGAAGCAGAACCTTCTATATCCCTCAGAATGCGGAAAATGCCATTCTTCCCCATCAGATGATTCTGGATGCCTTTAAGACGAAAGATGCAGCGGCAGGCGAGCGAAATATGCAGGAACATTTGAGCCTGATTGCAACTGATCTGGAAAAATCCACTACAAAATAATGAAGCCCAGTGATATGGCAATGCTGCCAATATCGCTGGGATTTTTTGTGAGTCTTTATGCTGACACATTTTTGTGCATATCGCACAAAATATTCATGTATTTTCATATCTTTTATGCATAGACAACCAATCTTATCATGTTATAATATTGTTAGCGCATAAGACATCATACAATCATACAATTTACTATTTTCAGGAGGGTTAAAATGAAAAGAACGTTATCTATTGCTCTATCCACTGCCATGGTGCTGTCCTTAGCAGGCTGCGGCGGATCAAGCAAAAACGAGATCACTACTGATTCCACCACTACCGCTACAGAAGCTGACAAACCTGCCGATGGATCCAGCGAAGCTGCATCCAATCCAGATGCATTAGAACCTGTTACACTGACCTTATATTCTCCCGGTAACGAAAATTCCGTTCCTACTAAGACCATACTCGAATACAAAAAGCTGGTTGAGGAGGCTTCCGGCGGCAAAATCACCCTGGATGCGCACCACTCCGGTGAGCTGGGCAACGATGCTGAAGCTCTTCAGTCCACGCGTATGGGTACTATTGATATCATTTTTGCAGGGACCTCCGGTTTTACAGAGTTCTATGACAAGGCCAAAATCCTGGATCTGCCCTTTATCTTTGACAGTGCAGAGCAGGCTTACGAGGTTGTAAACGGGGAAATCGGTGAAAAGATCTTCGCAGACCTTCCTTCCACCGGCCTGGTTTATTTGGCAGAGGGCGACAACGGAATGCGTCAGGTATCCACCACCAATCGAGCCGTACATACTGCTGCTGATGTAGAAGGACTGAAGCTGCGTGTTCCCACCAGCCAGATGTATCTGGACTGCTGGGAGACCCTGGGCGCCAACCCAGTAGCCCTGGCTTTAAACGAACTGGCAATTGCACTTTCCAACGGCACCGCAGAAGGCCAGGACAATGCCACCTATCATCTGGTAGCCAATGCCACCTACGATGATATCAAGTATTTTAGCTTTATCAACTATATGTGGATGGGCTGCACTATGGCTGTCAACTCTGATTCATTCGACAAGCTTCCAGCCGAATATCAGAAGATCTTAAAAGAACAGGCTAAAGCTGCCGCCAAATACTCCTTTGATACCATCGCTTCTGATAATGAAACTGCAACCAAAACTTTAAAAGAGGCGGGCGTGGAGTTTGACGAAAATCCTGATATCCAAAGTTTCAAGGATAAGCTGGGCGGCGAGGAATACTATGCGCGTTATGCCAACGAGCCTTGGTTCAACCAGGAGATCCTGGATGAAATCTTAGCTAAATAATAAGACTGACTGACAAAACAGGGGCTCCACTCCCGCCCGGGATGCAGCCCCTATTAACTTAAAGGGAGTGATTACAGTGAATATATATAAGAAAATCACAGACATTTTCGTGAGAATTGTTTCCGCTGTCCTAATGCTTCTGGTGGCAGGCATTGTAGGAATCATGCTCTACGAGCTGTGTCTGCGCAACTTTTTGAACAAGTCTTTCCGTGCATCAACGGAAGCCTGCGGATTCCTGTTTATGTGGATGGCATTTCTGGGCATCATTGTACTTTATGACAAGGATCGTCTGATCACTCTGGACATGCTCTATGTACGGGCTCCCAGGAATGTGCAGAACATATTCTGGTTCATCAACAAGATTTTCAGCCTGGGCCTTGGCATTGTCATGATCGTGGCCTACGCAGGCATGTATAAAATCAACAGTACCAGCCATTTTTCAACTATGCAGTTCTTATCGAAGGCCTGGCATTTTCTTCCTATGGCAATCGCAGGCGGATTCATTGCAGTTAAAACCATCTATCAGCTTCTGGAGCGGATTATGTTAAAACACCAGAAGACAACAGTAAAGGAGGGATGGTAAAATGACAATATTTTTCATCACTTTTATAATATTACTGCTGATTGGAGTACCCATCAGCATCTCCATCGGAGCCAGTGCGGTCCTGGGCTGTCTGGTCCTGGATTATCCTATGATGGTCATTGGCCAGAAGATGGTAACAGGTGTTGACTCCTATCTCCTGATTGCCATCCCTCTGTTTATCCTGGCAGGAAACCTGATGAACGCCGGTAAGATTACTGACAAGATTTTCAGTTTCGCCAAGGAACTGGTGGGCTGGATTCCAGGCGGCCTGGGTCATGCCAATATTGTAGCCAGTATCATTTTCGCAGGCATGTCAGGAAGCGCTGCTGCGGATGCTGGCGGCCTCGGCACCATTGAGATGGAAGCTATGACCAAGAATGGATACCGGGATGATTTTTCCGGCGCGGTAACGGCAGCCTCCTCGGTAATCGGGCCTATATTTCCTCCCAGTATTCCGCTGATTATATACGGTGCTACTGTCAGTGTCAGTGTGGCAAAGCTGTTTATGGGCGGCGTACTGCCTGGCCTTCTCATGGGGGTTGCCCTGATGGTTCTGGTTTTTATCTTTGCAGTGAAATACAAGTTTAAGCGTCATCCTTTCGATATAATAGCGCTAATCAAGCAGTTTTTTGGCTCCATCCTGTCCCTGATCACTCCACTGATTATCCTGGCTGGATTCACCTCTGGATGCTTCACTCCTACAGAAGCTTCCAGCATCGCTGTGGCCTACTCCCTGGTGATTGCAGTGGTGGTATATCACACCATAGATTGGAAAGCATTCAAAAACTGTTTGCTGGAATCAGCTATCACCTCTGCTAACACCCTTTTTATCATCGGAACCTCCACATTGTTCACTTATGTACTGGTGAAGGAGGGGGCTTCCAAGGCTATTGCAGACTTTATTCTGGGAATCAGCAGCAATCCTGAAGTGATTCTGCTTATCATTAATGTGGTACTTCTGATACTGGGTATGTTCATGGAACCAGGGGCGATCCTAACCCTGATGCTTCCGGTACTGCTGCCTATTGTCAAGGATCTGAATATTGATCTGGTACACTTTGGAGTTGTCATGGTACTGAATCTGATGATTGGCCAGGTAACCCCGCCCTTTGGTGTATGTCTGTTCGTCATATCCGACGTAGCTAAGATCAAGCTTGATAAGCTGTATAGATCCATTATACCGTTCCTGGCACCGTTAATCATTGTATTACTAATGTGTACCTATATCCCGGATATCGTTATATGGCTGCCCAACCTTCTGGTAAAATAAATATTTGCTAAACTCATATACCGCTGAGGACGAGGCACAGATTACATATGTTATGTGCGGTCTGCTGTCAGCTATTCTGTTAAACGCAAAGGCTGCTGACTATGTGGTTACTGGCTGCGGCACCGGTGAGGGCGCTATGCTGGCCTGCAACGCATTTCCGGGGGTACTGTGCGGACATATCGTGGATTCCGAAGATGCATACATGTTTGCCCAGATTAATGACGGCAATGCCATTGCCCTTCCATTCGCCAAAGGTTTTGGTTGGGGTGCAGAACTGAGACTGCAGTACATCTTCGAAAAACTGTTTGGCAGTGAGAGCGGCGGCGGGTATCCTAAAGAACGGGTAATTCCAGAACAGAGAAACAAGAAGATTTTAGACAACATAAAGGAAATTACCCACAAAGATATTATGACAATTTTAAAGACCATTGACCAGGAAGTTTTAAAAGCCGCAATCAGCGGCGAGAAATTTCAGGAATATTTCTTCGAAAACTGCCAGGTGAAGGAAATTGCGGAGTATTTGAAGGGTGTACTGAGAAAATAAACTTTAAGTATAGAAAGGCGCTGAATGACACATATTTAGCGCCTTCCTAATAAACGATTTAAATTAGTCGATATAAAATATGTTTTCTCTCCGAAGGAAAAACCGTTTTTTCTGAGGGTATGAAAAAAAGTCTGTAAATTGAAATCTTCTATGATAGGTTAATGAGAA
>OLSH01001133.1_pt1 | contig 15182 bp, 16 predicted proteins | sample 1643221 | NCBI WGS metagenome assembly OLSH01 (sample SAMEA3136681, study PRJEB25190) | human gut metagenome | biome: human gut; feature: human-associated habitat; material: faeces | place: Austria | collected 2013 | reverse complement strand
TTTCAGACAGAGAAAGCTACTGTAAAAGAGAATGTTAAATACAAATACCTATGACCAGTCGATTTTCTACTATATCTCTTGTTTTATTTCATGTAGACTATGAAAAAAACAGGAGGTATTTTTTATGTCTATTACAACGGAAATCGTAACAATGAAAGCTTCACAGGAGGTAACAAAAGACAGCTTCATCAGCATTGTGGACTCGCTTGAAAAGGACTATCATTCAAAGCAACAGGGTTTTATTGACACGGAGCTTCTCTACAACGAAGAAAACAGGGAATGGACTATGATACAGCATTGGGCTTCAATGGAAGAACTCAAGGCTGCTTCTGATAAAATGTTTCAAGATGAGGGAGCAGCCCCTTTTGTAAAAGCACTTGACGCTGCAAGTGTCAAAATGAGCATATTACCACAAATGAAAAAATGGGGATAAAAAAGTGAAAAAGTTTGAATATCAAATTGAAAAGGTAACAGGGCATTGTTCATGTGGATATAAGGTAGGGGACGTATTTCAATGTGAGGGTATGAATACTCCCTGTACTCCATTTTGTGGAGGTGCTTACATGGCTTTGTTTCCTATTCAAGTCGCCCTACACAATGGAGCTACCTTTAATTTTGAAGAAAACCCAAAGTCAAAAGGAAATTTGGCTTGTCCTGATAATGGGTATGTTGTTTTCAAAGTTACTCTGATTGAGGACTAGTTATTTAAGTGAAAATTTGAAACGGAATACAACGGAACGCCCAAACAAAATAAAGCGAGCCTAACGGCGGTTTTGACATAACAATCAAAGCCGCCGTTTTCTTTTTCAAAAATAGGAATATGGAGGGTGTGTTAAAGTCGCCCTTGTTTAAGGATACGGCGGTATCAAGGGGGTATCGCCATGATGCTTTTGTATCGACATAATCCGACAACATTTTTATCAGAAAAAGCCCGCCCACCGCCACGGAATATTCCGGCTTCATAGATGATTACACACATCATTATAATACTGTTTATATTTCATTACTCCTTCTTCTGTTATCTGATATATAGAAACTTATTAGTTTGTGGCGGTAATTGGTGATATTAGGGAGTCGAGAAAATTAGGATCAAGAATTACTTTAAGAGATGAATTTCAAGGGCTTTTATCACACGGAAAAAATCTTGTAAATATTGTTCAGGAAATAAAAATGAGACTGTATCCTGTAGAAATTCGGTTTGGTATTGGTATATAACGACAGAGATAAATACGGATATGGCATTGGGAGCAGATGGACCGGCATATTATTATGCCAGAAATGCAATAAATCTGTTAAAAGAAAACGAAAAGAAAAATAAGAAAGTGATTTCAGATATATATATTGAAGCCGAAAATAAAAAAGAAGTGATGCTGATAAATACAATTTTTGAATTAATAAAGGTTATTGAACAAGATTGGACAGAAAAACAAAGAGTTATTATTTGTGATATGATTGAAAATAAAGATACACAGAAAAATATTGCTATACGCAATGGAGTTACACAGCCATCTGTTAATAAGATGTTATCGAAAGGAAATTATTACGTATATGATAAAGCAGTCAGAAGTACGAGTGAAGTGTTAGGAGAATATATAAGATAATGAAAGAATTATTATGACAATTTTAATTTCGGTAGATCAGTATTCAGCTGTAGGATTAGTTCTTACAGCAAAATCCATTGCTCGTTATGATAAAATATCTAAAGATCAGATATTTGCAGAATACTACTTGCTGGGTACTTTGTTGAGTGCAATATGTTCAATTGTTGTTGCGACTTTGATATAAGCAAAAGGTATTTTTGTTTACCTATGATATAGTATGATAAAATTTGGTTATGGAACAACCGTGTTACAGGGTGGTTTGACCTTCATACATTTGATCAGTCATTAGCTATGCATAGAAAAACCACCCTTGAGAACTTTGGCAAGTAATAGGGTGGATTTTCTGCCTTTATTATTAGGTCAAACCGCTTTGAACGGTTGTTCCTTTTTCGGCTTAAAATATACCACTAATTTGAAAGTTTGTAAAGAATTCATTTTTGATGAAGATGAAACACAATACCTTAATTGATCATATAAATCATGTTAGAAATATCTTCAGAAGCCATCTGAAACTTCGACTTTTCAATTAGGATGTTTGTCCCTGTCATAATATAGGAGGGCATCAGTCGTATATTTTTATAGTAAATTTCGCTGTGGCGCAGTTTGTATGTTGAAACAGCAGGAATTGCATTCCTTTTCGTTGTTTTTTTAGCGATCATGTTCATTGCTTTTTTTGCCACATCCCCCATCAGCATGACTACCTGGACATTAGGAAATAAGGACAGCTCCTTCTCAAGAAAGGGCAGGCTTTCTTCGATCATGCTTCTTTCAACGGAAGTGTGAGATTTTGGTTTCTTTACTGCATTTGTAATATAGATCCCCAAGTCCAGCAGCTCTTTTGCTGTTTTCACTGCTATCCCTGCGTTGTGGAAAAGAGAAATAGCGGCAGAAAGATATTCTCCCTCCTGTTTTCCATAAAAATCGTTATCAGGATCTTGGGGAACGACTTCATTAATAAGTACAGCTTTGATATTCTCCGGGACAACATCAACGTCATTGAAATAAAAATTACTGCCCGAAGCATCTATGGTTTGCAAACTTTTTTTTATATTCATAATCCCGCTCCTTTGTGATGGTTTAGAGCTTTTTCACACCGCTCTATGATTTCTTCTTTTAAGCTTATCGGGTGTACAATTTCAACATTCTCTCCGAAAGATAATAACATTTCGTACAGCCATTCGTTCCGGGGCAGCGACGCCTTTACAACAATCTGTTTATCGTTTTGTATTATCGCCTCTTCACTGAAAATATCTAAAACTCTATGCCCCATGTTCAGTGGAAAGCGAAGTTCTATTTCGCATAATACTTCCATATCCTCAGGCAGCGGCAAAATTCTTGAACTGTCATCAGAAATTTCATCAAACATAATTTCTGTGAGCTCTAGCTTTCTCATTCTTGAGATACGGAATAATCTGTAATCTTTTCTTTTGCAGCAAAATCCAAACAAATACCACGACCTGTCTTTATACAATAATTTTATCGGACGGCACCGCCTTTCACTGATATCTCCTTTGGAGTTATAATAACAAAATATAATTTCCTGTCTTTTTAAAACAGAGGTTTTCAGCAGAGAAAATATTTCGCTTTCTTTTTGAACGCAGGCTCCCCAGCGAGAAAAATCAATTTCAATCCAGTCTGTATTTGTCTGCTTAAAAAGAGCACGTAATTTTTCTAATGTACTTTCATGATCGGAATACCGGGCAGCGGATAAGCTTTGCAGACCGATTAAGATATCCTGAATATCAGACTCAGACAGCAAGGCTTTGCTGATTATAAAATCATCATACAGTTTAATACCGCCGTCCCTTCCGGCAGCGGCATATACTGGGATTCCTGCACTGCTCATTACATCAATATCGCGGTAAATGGTTCTCACAGATACTTCAAACTTTGAGGCCAGTTCAGGTGCAGTTGCCTGTCCTTTTTCCAACAGATAGTAAATAATTTTGAATAAGCGGCTTTCGTGCAATCGTTTCACCTCCTTGTCCCCTATTATATCAGAAAAACCCTGACAACGTGTGTCAGGATAAAAATGGATGTTGACAATATCAATGTCAGAGACTATAATAAATAAAAATGAGAAATGAAATGAGGTGTCTTGGTGTTACGGGTTTCTGGAATGAGCATTGCAGAAAAATAAAATAATGATCAGGGACGACAGGTATGGAAATGCCGGTCTGTTTTTTGTCAGCCTGCATATAAAGCAGACTGATCTGATATTTTGCCTTACAAACCCGTTTCATACGCTTTATATAGATGGTAAGAGATGTTGGAACATAGCTGTAATGCTGTGTTTTTTTATTCTTTTAATTTAGACTTCTTTCGTCAGAAGATCACAGGGAATGTACCGGTTTCCGGGCAATGTATCTGTGATCTTTATTTTATTTCAAGAAAATGTAATTTTGATATTATAGGCATAATTCTGTCTTGACTGAGAAAGGAATCTATTATGAAAAATGAATCATTAAAGACATTAGGTTATTATCAGATATTAGAGCAGCTCAAAGACTATGCATTTTCTGCGGGTGCAAAGGAACGGATCGGCCGGATGCGGCCTTTACTGTCTGAACTGAAACTGAGGAAGTATATAAATGACACATCCCAGGCCAAAGGAATGGTGGAGGCGTATGGAACACCACCTCTTCCGGCCATGGACCATATGGATGAATATATTAAAAAAGCAGCTGCGGGGGCATTGCTCCTGCCGGAAGAACTGGAAGAATTGTGTATGTTTTTAAATTCTGTCGGACGGCTGAAGATCTACCTTGGAAAAGGGGAGGATGAAAAAATCAGCCTGGCCTTTTATAATCAGAATTTAGAATCCCTGGATGACTTGAAAGAAGAGATCAGGCGATGTATCAGGAATGGAAGAGTAGATGACTATGCATCACCGTACCTGAAAGACATCCGAAAGCAGATTGTTTTGCTCAGTGAGAAAATCGGAGAGAAAGCTGAAAAAGCACTGAAGGCAAATAAAGCTTATATAAGCGATGCATTTGTTGTGAAGAGAAACGGAAGGTATTGTATTCCTGTACGTAAAAAATGCAGAAATATGGTTTTGGGAAGCGCAGTTGACCAGTCTTCCACCGGTGCCACTATATTTGTGGAGCCTGCTTCGGTTGCAGGGCTCAGAGAGGAACTGGAACTTTATCAGATTGAGGAGGATTCGGAAGAAAGAAGAATCCTTTACAGCCTGACGAGCCTGGCAGCACAGAATGAGGAAGCTTTGAAAGAAGATATTCGCGTGATCGAAAAGCTTGACTTTATATTTGCCAAGGGACGCCTGAGTCTTCACATGGATGCAGTTGAACCTGAAATCAATACAGAGCATTATATCAGGCTGAAGAAAGCCAGGCATCCAATGCTGTCAGGAGATACCTGCGTGCCATTAGACTTTGAAATAGGCAGAGAAAACCGTGGAGTCATCATAACAGGACCAAATACAGGAGGAAAAACGGTTGCAATTAAGACTGTCGCCTTAATGAGCGCGATGGCATGCTCCGGGCTTCATGTTCCCTGTGAGCGTGCAGAGATCTGCATGCAAAATGAAATCCTCTGTGATATTGGGGACGGACAGAATATTTCTGATAACCTGTCTACCTTTTCAGCCCACATCAAGAATGTTCTGGAAATATTAAAAAGAAGTCAGAAAGACAGTCTTGTAATATTGGATGAACTCGGTTCTGGGACCGACCCGGCGGAAGGGATGGGAATTGCTGTGGCGATCCTTGAAGAATTGAGGAACAGCGGGGCATTATTCCTGGTGACTACTCATTATCCGGAAGTAAAAGAATACGCTGACCGGTATCCGGAAGTGGTGAATGCAAGAATGGAGTTTGACAGGGAAACTCTGAAGCCCTTGTACCGGCTGAAGGTAGGCGAGGCGGGAGAGAGCTGCGCCCTCTACATTGCAAAGCGGCTTGGTTTCCCGGGGAAAATGCTCAGTGCTGCAGCCAGAGAGGCGTACGGAGATAAAAGCGAGGCTGTCATAGACAGTTTGCAGCTAACAGATACACAGGAGAGACTGCGGAGGGAAAAAGCCCCGTCCATTCAAAAGACAGAGAAGAAAAAGGAAACTAAAATAAGAAAATTTGTTACCGGGGACAGTGTGACAGTCCTGCCGGAAGGAGAGATCGGGATTGTAGTGAAGCCTGCCGATGAAAACGGTCAGGTGTTGGTACAGATTAAGAAAGAAAAGAAGTTCTGCAGCCATAAACGCCTGAAACTAAAAGTAGCAGCAACAGAACTATATCCCGAGGACTATGATTTTTCCATTATTTTTGATACAGTAGAAAACAGAAAGGCAAGACATAAAATGGGGAAAGGCTTTCGGGAGGGCCTGGTCATAAAGACAGACGAATAGAGAAAAGAACAGGAGGAATTGAGAATGACAGAGAAGGAAAAAGCGGCTTTGGGAATGCTTTATAATGCAAACTATGATACTGATTTAAAGGAAGAGAGACTTGATTGTCAGGAGCTGTGTGCAGAATATAACCGGCTAATGCCGAAGGAATTGGAAAAAAGGACAGAACTCATGAAGAGGATTCTGGGAAAAACAGAGGGAGAATTCACAGTGGAGCAGCCGTTTTTTTGTGACTACGGCTATAATATTGAAGTTGGTGAGAGGTGTTTTCTGAACTATAACTGTACTATTTTAGACGGAGCCAAAGTTACATTTGGACACGATGTCTTCGTTGCGCCTAATTGTTCCTTTTATACAGCGGGACACCCCTTTGATATTAAACAGAGAAATGAGGGGCTTGAATACGCTTATCCGATCCATATAGGCAGCAATGTCTGGATCGGAGGAAATGTGACAGTGCTTCCCGGGGTGTCTGTCGGTGACGGCACGGTTATTGCTGCCGGAAGTGTTGTGACCAAGGATCTGCCCGCCGGGGTGCTGGCGGCCGGAAATCCATGCAAAATTATTCGGATGCTGTCTGAATAACAGAAAGGAGAAGCGGCGGGAAATGTGGTGCATATGACAGGCCTTATATTACAGCTGGAATACAGTGCAAGGATCCTTCTTGCAGCAGTCTGCGGAGCCTGTATTGGTTATGAGCGGACCAACAGGCTGAAAACAGCAGGTATCAGGACTCATGTAATCGTATCATTGGCCGCCGCACTGATGATGATCATCTCCAAGTATGGATTCAGTGACATTCTCGCTGTCCACAACGTAGGACTGGATCCGTCAAGGATTGCGGCAGGTGTCGTAACCGCCATCGGTTTTCTGGGTGCAGGAATTATCTTTGTGCATAATCAGAGTGTCAGCGGACTGACCACAGCAGCGGGCATCTGGGCTACTGTAGGAGTCGGTATGTCCGTAGGAGGCGGGCAGTATTTGATCGGGATTTTCAGCACGATCCTTCTGATCATCGTACAGTGGGTCCTGCACAGGGATTTCAAATGGATCAGGACGCCTACGGTGGAAGTAATTACCCTGAAGCTGCCCAACGGTCCTGATGCCGTGAAGATGATCCAGGAAACGATCAGGGAGGAATCCATAGAGATCCTGAACATCTCAGTTCAGAAGATAGGGAATGAGAGCATCAAGGTCAGACTGGATGTGAAACTGACGGACAGCTTTGATATGTACGATGCGATCCAGCGGCTGCTTGAAAATGAAAATATTGAATCTATTGATATTTGAAGGAGAAAGGGCCGGAAAGGGATAAAAAGTCATTTTACAGGAGTATTTATCTGCTGATTGTCAGAAATTTATAAGAAATTTGAAGCTTTTTTTTCTATATTGTATGATACCCTAATAGAAAGAAAAGGGGGTGGTTTTATGAGAAACCATAGGAACAGGAAGCTTCGGGATGGAATATTTAACGGCGTCTTTATTTTTTATCTGGCATTTCTGCTGGAAAATATTCTGTTTAAATATGTACAGCCGTGGCAGCTATTTCAGCATGGAAGATACTTTTCAAGATCTTTAAATTTAGTTCCGTTTCGGCAAATCATTGGTTCTTCAGGAATCGGTGACCTGAATATTTATGGGAATATCATTTTATTTGTCCCGCTGGGAATTTATCTGATGTTCTTTATAAAAAGAAGAAAAGCGGTCAAAAGTCTGCTGGCAGTCTTTGGCATCAGTTTGTTCTTTGAAGCTTTTCAGTATGCAGCAGCCATCGGAGCCACAGATATTGACGATATTATTTTAAACTGTGCCGGAGGAATTTTGGGAGTTATATGCTATAAAGTTCTGCTTTTTGTCTGCATGGGAAAGGAAGAGAAGGCAAAGACTGTGATTGCCTGTATTGCGGCCGTGGTCGGAATGATCACCGCAGTTCTTACAGGCTTGCTTATTGCCTTTAATTAAGGCTTTACAAGATATAAAAGATATTTTATACTCTAAATAAGAAAAAGAAATGAGGTGTGGAAGGATGATGATTATTTCTTGCTAAAATTAAAACGGCATAAGATGAGAAGGAGGTTTCCTTCTGGTTTTATGCGCTCTGCAAGAAAGATCATCCGAACTGCTTCTATATAGATTGATATTAGTGTACGCTTGGCGTGAGTGATATTTTTGTATGCGAACCTGCGGGGAGAGTCTTTCCTGCGGGTTTTTTGTTTTGTTAAAGATCTTATCACGGTCAGGAGGTACATTTATGTCTATGATTCAAATTTCAGATTTAACGTTTTCATATGATACCAGTTTTGATTATATCTTTGAGCATGTCTCATTTCAAATTGATACGGACTGGAAGCTTGGATTTACGGGAAGAAATGGAAGGGGGAAAACCACATTTTTAAAATTATTGATGGGAGAGTATGAGTATAGGGGCTCTATTGCGGCGAGTGTAAAATTTGATTATTTTCCGTATCCGGTAAAGGACCCGACGGCGCTCACAGTGGATGTGCTGGAGTCTGTGGACCCGCAATATGAACTTTGGAAGGTCATGAAAGAGATGTCACAGCTGGGTGTTCCGGATGAAGTCCTGTACCGTCCATTCCAAACGTTATCAAACGGAGAGCAGACGAAAGTGCTGCTGGCTGTTTTGTTTGGCAAAGAAAACAATTTTCTGCTGATCGATGAGCCTACCAATCACCTGGATGCCGAGGCCAGAAGAAAGGTAGGAGCGTATTTAAACTCCAAGAAAGGATTTATTCTTGTATCCCATGACCGGGCGTTTCTGGATGAGTGTACGGATCACGTTTTATCTGTGAACAGAACGGAGATCGAGGTGCAGAAGGGAAATTTTTCTTCCTGGTATGAAAATAAGCTTCTCAGAGACCAGTATGAACTCTCGGAAAATGAGAAACTGAAAAAGGAGATCGGAAGGCTTTTAAAATCTCAGAGAAGGACTGAGGGATGGTCAGATCAGGTGGAAAAGACAAAAAGGGGCACCAGAAACTCCGGCCTTCGTCCGGACAGGGGATTCATCGGCCATAAGGCGGCAAAAATGATGAAGCGGTCAAAGGCGGCAGAGACAAGAAAGGAAGATGCAGTCAAAGAGAAATCAAAGCTGTTAAAGAATATCGAGACTTCGGAAGCCTTAAAAATATCTCCTCTGGAACACCATGCGAAACGGCTGGCAGTATTGGAGGATGTGTCAATTTCCTATGGAAGCAAAATTGTAACCGAAAATCTGTCCTTTGACATTGAGAAAGGGGACAGGATTGCCCTGGTTGGGAAAAATGGCTGCGGAAAATCCAGTGTGCTGAAACTTTTGCTTGGAAAGGCGGTGGATCACGAAGGTTATCTTTATAAAGCCAATGGTCTGAGAATATCTTATGTGCCCCAGAACACGGACGGATTGAAGGGGGATCTCAGAGAGTATGCATATAACTGCGGTATTGATGAGAGTCTGTTTAAGACCATCTTGAGAAAGCTGGATTTTTCCAGGATTCAGTTTGAGAAAAAAATAGAGGAATTCAGCGAGGGACAGAAAAAGAAGGTGCTGATCGCAGGAAGTCTGTGTGAGCAGGCACATCTGTATTTGTGGGATGAACCCTTGAACTATATTGATGTGTTTTCCAGGATACAGATTGAGGAATTGCTGAAAAACAGCGGAATAACCCTTTTATTTGTGGAGCATGACCTGGCATTCTGCAATCAGATTAAAACAAAAGAAATTTTAATGCAATAAAACAGTGCTCAGAATGAAGCCTCCTTCAAATGGAAATAATAATTCCATAAGAGAAGGAGGCTTTTATGATTCGCTGGATAGAAAAAAAATTTAAATTAAGAGAGCATCATACAGATATCAGAACAGAATTCCTGGCAGGTATCACAGTCTTTATTACCATGGCCTATGCCCTGGCTACGGTGCCCAACATGCTGGAAGCCACGGGAGTGGATAAGCACGTGATGATGACGGTTATGGTACTGCTCATCGCCGCTGCGACACTGGCGATGGCACTTTATACGAACCGGCCCTTTGCCCTGGCACCGGGACTCAGCAGTGCAGGGATTGTGGCTGCTATGATAAGCGCCGATCACGTACCGGTAAGGATTGCAGGAGGCATTGTTTTCTGGAGTGGTCTGCTGTTTCTCGCCATTACATTTTTGGGTCTCAGGGAGGCGATCGTAAGAGCTGTCCCTGCCAGTTTAAAATATGCGGTCAGCGCTGGTATCGGTATTTTCATTGCTCTGATCGGAGCAAGGGGAGCGGGTATTATTGCGGCGAATGAGGCAAAAAACAGCCTTGTATTTGAAAACCCTGGATCGCCGGAGGTGATTACGGCAGTGTTTGGATTTGTCATTCTCCTGATTCTGAGGGCAAAGCGTGTGCCTGGAGATATGGTTCTGTCTATACTGGCGGCTGCCATAGCCGGAATACCGCTGGGAGTGACGAAACTGCCTGAAAAGATTATTTCCATGCCGGCTTCTGTCGGGGGACAGCTGTTTCAGATTGATATCCTTGGAGCGCTTCAGGTGTTCTATCTTCCGTTTCTTTTAGCCCTGTTTGTTCCGGATTTCTTTGCCACCGTGGGGACAATCCTTGGGGTTGGTGCACGCGCGGGTTACCTGGATGAGAACGGGAACTTTGACGGCATTGATCAGTGTTTCCAGGTAGATGCGGCTGCAACGAGTCTGGGAGCACTGTTTGGAATGCCGGGCATGACCACTTATCTGGAATCTTCTGCGGGTATCGAGTCCGGGGGAAAGACGGGACTGACCGTAGTGTTTACGAGCATATGCTTTCTGTTTGCACTGTTTTTTGCCCCGGTGGCCCTCATCATACCTTCTGCGGCTACGGCCCCGGTGCTGGTCTATATCGGCATCAGCATGCTGGAGGCCATGAGCCATATTAAGTATGATGATGTGACGGAGAGTATGCCGTCCTTTATGTGCGTGGTTTTCACAGTTCTGGCCGGAAATATCGCAAACGGGATCTGCACCGCCATTCTGACGTATCTGGTCATGAAAACGGCGGGAGGGAAAACAAAAGAGATACATCCGTTCATGTATCTCTTAGGTGCGGTGAGTTTGCTTTACTTTTATACGCTGTTTTGACGAAAAATATTTTAGCGTTTCCTGCGGAATTCTGTATATGAGTATACAAACGGTGTGATGACCATGACCGCCAGGACTGTCAAAAAGACAGGCACCTGAAACGATTCGGGTGCAAGAGCGGTGAGTGTGACTGTCAGTCCTCCCAGTACCCATATTTTTGCGGCCAGCCGATGCGTCAGAAACCAGTTTTGTTCATCGGCCAGGGTCCATGGGGTTCGTATGCCAATAAAATAATTATGTTTTGTTTTGGGCAGCAGGTTTCCAAGAAAAATAAATAAGCTGCCCATGCCCAGACAGAAGATCAGGTTGACATCAAAATCAATTTTAAAGGCTGACGCAATCGTCATGATCTGGACAACGAAGAATACCAGGCCTATGACGAAGGTGTACCGGTGATATTCTTTCTGAAATTTATCATAGTTTTCAGAATTGGGATCTGTACGCCGCATAAACTGAAAAAGTATGGTGATCAAAAAGATGACAGCCGGAAATATAAAGATCGTAAATTTGGGAGCGTAACGGTCGATGGCTCCATGCGTGTTCCAATGGGCAGGGATCTGTTCGGGCAGGGAAGAGAATACTGCCAGAGAAAGCAGCAGGGAGACCGCTGTCAGTAAAATACTTGATCTGGATTGTTTCATTTATATGTCCTCCTTAAAGCTTTGAAACCAGTGAATCACTTCTTCAAATACAGAGAGATTCAATTCATAATAAATATATTTTCCTTGTTTCTTGTCGGTTATGAGATTTGCCTGTTTTAAAATGTTCAGATGATGGGAAATCGATGCTCCTGTCATATCGAAATGACTGCATATTTCTCCGGCCGGCATGGAACCGTCTTTCAGCAAGTCTAAAATTTCACGTCTGGTGGAATCCGACAATGCTTTGAATGTTTCCTGAAAACCCACAGTTCCTCCTTTCTGATACATTTAGAAATTTATCTAAATGTATTATACCATTCTGTTCATACAAAAGCAAGAACATTTAGAAGATTATCTAAATAAATATGAGTTTTTTACCACTATTTTTGTCACGCTTTGAAATGCGTTCCTCCAATAGTGATAAAAAACTATGGTTGAATGGTTCCTTTTATTGGTGGAATACCTTTCCGGCAGATGTCATACCCACAGGGTACCCCGTATTTTATGCCCTTCAGGCTTGGCGCGCTTCGCGCGATAAGGTATGCAATATCATCCAAGATTTTCTCAGCACATTTATGTTAAACTTGGTATTATGAAAGAAATAAGAGAAATATTTTATGACGAACAATTAAAGATTGAAGCCTATGGCTTTTACGGACTCAAACAGAAGTTTCCTAATCATTTTCACGATCATTACGTGATCGGATGCATTGAGAGCGGTATGCGGAAAGTGACTTGCCGGGGAGAAGAATTTCTTATTGAACCAGGAGACCTGCTGTTTTTTAATTACAGGGAGAACCATGCATGCGAGCAGGTGGGGGATTACCCTCTGAACTGCAGATTTATTAATATCAAGAGAGAAAGGATGAAAGAAATTGCAGAAGAGATCACGGGAAAGTATGAATATCCCGAGTTTGAAAGACCGGTGATCCGGAAGTGTTCAAAATCTGAGCTTCTCCGGGAAGTGTACCGGATGGTGGCAGTGGGGAATCAGGAGTTTGAAAAGGAGGAGTTATTTTATCTTCTCATGGAGCAGCTGCTCTCCGAGTATGCGGTATTTGAACAGAAGAAAGTACAGGTGCCTGACACAGAACGGCTCAATGCTGTATGCAGTTATATGAAGGGGCATTACAGTGAGAACGTTTCACTGGAACAGCTCTGTAAGATTGCAGGCGTCAGCAGATACAGCCTGATCCGGTATTTTACAAAGTATAAAAAGATTACACCGTACCAATACCTGGAATCCATCAGGGTAAACCGGGCCAAATTATATTTGGAGGAGGGAACAGAGCCGGCAGAGGCGGCGGCTCTGACCGGATTCTCAGATCAGAGCCATTTTACAAATTTCTTTAAGCGGCTGTTTGGCCTGACACCGGCACAATATCAGAGAATTTTTACAGAAAAGAAAGGTTATTAACTATGGAAGACAAAAAATACATACAGGGTCATTTGTTTGCACTGGCTACTATTTTTTTATGGGGCACAACGTTTATCTCCACGAAGATTCTGCTCAGGCAGTTTCAGCCGATTGAGATTTTATTTTTCCGTTTCCTTCTGGGCTTCTTGGTGCTGATTCTTATTTATCCAAAGAGGCTGAAGACAGAAGGCTGGAGGGAAGAAAAATATTTTATGGCAGCCGGCCTGTGCGGGATCACCCTGTACTATTTATTTGAAAATATTGCCCTCACATACACGATGGCTTCCAATGTGGGGGTTATTATTTCCGTATCGCCGTTTTTTACGGCACTCCTGGCAAGAGTGGTGACGGGAGAAAAGTCTCTTGGAAGACGTTTTTTTCTTGGATTTTTGCTGGCCATGTGCGGTATTTGCCTGATCTCTTTCGGCGGCACAGCGCTGCATCTGAGCCCAAAAGGGGATTTTCTGGCAGTGCTTGCAGCCTTCGTATGGGCGGCTTATTCCATGCTGACAAAAAAAATCGGAAACTTCGGACACAATATCATGCAGTCCACAAGGCGCTGCTTTGCATGGGGACTTTTGTTCATGTCTCCGGTTCTGCTGTTTACGGATATTTCCTTGGGGAGGCAGAGATTTGCTGATCCTTTAAATCTTGGGAACCTTCTGTTCCTTGGGATAGGCGCCTCAGCCATCTGCTTCGTCACCTGGAATACGGCAGTGAAAAGGCTGGGTGCAGTAAAAACTACTGTTTATATCTATATGGTTCCGGTGGTGACCATCATTACATCGGTCCTGATCCTTGGTGAAGAACTGACGGTCAGGGCGGCGTGCGGTGCTTTTTTGACGATCGCGGGCCTGTTTTTATCAGTGGAAAAGAAGAAAAAGAGTGAAAAGTGTGACTTACTCACAGAAGTATTATAGAAAAGCGATATAATGGACTCAGATAGTTAATGATGATTTAGAAAAGGAGTGACCATTATGTCAGTTTTAAAAATAACAACAGCAAATTTTGACGAGGAAGTATTAAACGCAAAGGAGCCGGTTCTGATCGATTTTTGGGCAGCCTGGTGCGGGCCGTGCAGGATGATGTCTCCGGTTGTGGATGAGATCGCGGAAGAACTTTCCGGAGTGAAGGTCGGAAAGATCAATGTGGATGAGGAACAGGAACTGGCCGTAGGATTCCGTGTCATGTCCATTCCTACACTTTTGATCTTTAAGAATGGAAAAATAGAAAAGAGCTTTGTGGGAGCAAGGGATAAAAAAGAAATCGTCGATGCTCTGAAAATGCAGGAGACAGAATAAGATGCCGAGGGAATGTGTTATAATAAGAAGCAAAGACAGTAAAGTAAAAGAAAGGGGTTTTCCTTATGAAAATTTATGATTTGATTATCATCGGCGCAGGACCTGCAGGAATGTCCGCAGCCATTTACGCCAAGAGAGCTATGCTTGAAGTTTTGGTTTTAGAAAAAGAAGCCATGTCAGGAGGACAGATCGTACAGACCTATGAAGTCGATAATTATCCCGGACTTCCAAAGATGACGGGAATGGATCTGGGAGACCAGTTCTATAACCATGCATCTGACCTGGGAGCAGAAGTCAGGACAGGAGAAGTCTCAGAGATCAGGCATGATCAGCCGATCAAAGAGATTGTTTTAAAAAACGGTGAAGTTCTGAAGACCAAAACGGTTATGCTTGCCACAGGGGCTACTCACAGAAAGCTGGGTGTCCCGGGAGAGGAAGAACTCACCGGTCTGGGAGTTTCTTATTGTGCAACCTGTGACGGAGCGTTTTTCAGGAACAAAACTGTGGCAGTCGTAGGCGGCGGTGATGTCGCTCTGGAAGATGCATTGTTCCTGAGCAGAATATGTGAGAAAGTATATCTGATTCACAGGAGAGATGAATTCAGGGGCGCAAAGATTCTTCGGGATCAGGTGACGAGAAACGACAAAATACAAGTAATCTGGAATACGGTTGTGACGAGAATTGCCGGAAATGAGAGGGTTGAATCTATTTCCATCAAAGATGTGCATAACGATGTGGATAAGTCGCTGAAAGTCG
>OLSH01001128.1_pt1 | contig 15288 bp, 11 predicted proteins | sample 1643221 | NCBI WGS metagenome assembly OLSH01 (sample SAMEA3136681, study PRJEB25190) | human gut metagenome | biome: human gut; feature: human-associated habitat; material: faeces | place: Austria | collected 2013 | reverse complement strand
CTTACGATACACCACAAATGCGCGGCATTCGTTCTGCTGTAGTTGGTAATATCAACGCATGGCGTACAATGACGAGCGATATGAATCGTGCTAACCAATTACAACAAGGTTCCCCAACAGGTATTTGGGCTCGTATTGGTGGCGGTCGATATAACTATGCTAATGACGGTATCAATACAGCTACTGATTATACAAGCATCCAAGGCGGTTATGATACGAAAACAAACCGCGACTGGACCGTTGGTGGCCAAGTTTCTTATCTACGCGGTTCTGAAGATTATGTATTCAATGGTTCTGGCAAGGTAAAATCCTATGCTGTTGGCGCTTATGGATTGAAAGACCTTGGTAAGGATCAATACGTACATGTAGAATCTCAAGTAGGTCGTATCTCTAATGAATTTACAGCGCGTAATGAAATCAGCCAAGCTAAATCTGGCGATGTAAAATCCAATGCGTATAGCATCGGCGTTCGCTACGGCAAAACTATAAAATCTGCTAATGGTTTCTATGTAGAACCACAAGCACAATTGAACTATACACACTTCGGTGGTCGTGACTTTACAGCAGGCAATGTATCCGTTAACCAAGCTGGTGTAAATAGCACATCTGGCAAACTAGGCCTGGAAGTAGGCAAACAATTTGGCAATGGTAACCTATATACACGCTTTGCTGCAGGTCACGCTTTCACAGGCAATGTAAAAACTACCTATGCTAGCGGTAATGCCGTAAAATTGACAGAACAAGACCTCAAAGGCACTTGGACCGAACTCGCATTCGGTGGCCGTTATGGTTTCAATACGAACAACAGCGTATATGCAGACGTTACTACCGGTCTATCTGGTGATTACCAAGCTGACTGGGGCGTAAACGCTGGATTTACTCATAAATTCTAATTTATATTACATACCGTTATATACGGCCATATAGTTGTACAACCATAGATATCTCCCCTGTATATCCCTTGCATATCTATGAGAGACGCATCCTAATATATTTCCCCTTTTTATGCAATACTACTCCCATAGGATGCTACTTCCCCCCTCTTATCGTAAGCTGTATGGCCTTATATACATACATTTAGATTCCGTCTAAATGTTTACTAACTTTCTTACTACAATGCAAAACGCCCTCTTCATTGGCAGCCTTAGATGGTTGCTGTGAAGGGGGCGTTTTGTTTTGCTAATAGTCATTTTATTAAGAAATATTAGATTACTATGTAAAATGTATACCTATAGCTATATTTTACATTATAATGTATGTAATTATAAAATTTGACAATAAAGGAGGTGATGCTATGTGTACGTATGTCTTAATGCATAAAAATATTCCTGTGTTAACAGCAATATTAGATGATACGTTAACAGTAACCAAGGTTACTGAAATCATAAATCCAGACCACAAACCATTGAATATGATGGTCATGGACAACCAGGAAATCGCACTTAATGATTTTTTAAGGTATCATGCTATACCAAGCTCTAGACCTAATTTAGAAGATCTACTAGAGGCCTATCACGCATCAGATGCATTAGAATTTTCTTTAAAATCATATCAACTTAATCTATCTGACCACTATTGGATGAAACCAATACACTCTAATTTAGATTGGGATACTATCAATTTTTATGACCATCCTATAATTGACACGCCTTTATTCTTATCTGATTCTGATGATATCGATATCGATTTAATTACACCGAATTCATCTGTAAACGGTTCTCTTCGTCAGATGTGGGTGCAACAAAAAAAAGGTATTCGCCTATTAAAAGCTGGAAACTTCCTCAATCAACAACCATTTAATGAAGTATTTGTGTCAAAATTATGCAAAGAACTAAACTTTCACCATGTAACATATGAATTAGAAACAATCGCATCTGGTGAAATTGTGTCATCTTGCCCACTATTTACGAGCGGAGACATTGAATACATTCCTGCCTGGCACATAGCAGCGCCACTTAAACGACGCGATAATAAATACCAAGCGTTCTTAGATCAGTGTACACATTTTTCAATTCCAAATGTGAAAGCTCATTTAGATGCAACACTTACTTTGGACTATCTAACATTAAATGACGACCGTCACTACGGTAACTTTGGATTCTTACGGAATTCTACAACACTTGAATTCCTTGGCATGGCCCCAATCTTCGATAATGGCAATACATTATGGTACAACGAAATGACGATTAATCCACATAGACCATTCCATACGTATCCATCATTACCGTTTAAATCGAAATATGATACGCAAATAAAGTATGTAACAACACCACTAACAATTCCGCAGTCATTGTCTAAAACAGCAATGGGATTGATGGATTCCATATATGCAAAAAATTCAAATATTACGGAAGATCGTCTTACTATGATGAAAACATTATTTGCTGAACGGTTATATATACTAAATGACTATCTAACAAAACTAAAGTAAAGTAATAAAATATTCAACAGAATAAATCTAGCAACATAACAAAAGTAGCATTACTAACGTATAGACATAGATGGCATATGCCAGGTGCCCTATATTATGTATAGTAATGCTACTTTTTTATTGTAAATTACATCATAATCGAAACCTAGTCAAAGATCAGGAGATATATAGAATAAATTTTGGAAAATGATATTTCAGGAATCCTTATATTCAAATAAAGCCTTATAGTAAGCCTAATAATTTTAACAAAGCTAAATAGTTTCTGTCCCCATTAGGGGATTATTTAATTTAACATTCTTATTGCTGGTTCAGTAGGTTCTGTTGAACTAGAAAAAATGTTTCCGTCCCCATCAGGGGATTATTTAATTTAACCTTCTATATATTACCGACACATATTACTGCCGTTACACATTCAAGTTTCCGTCCCCATCAGGGGATTATTTAATTTAACTCACTAAAAACACGACGCTATACATTTAGGGTACATTTATTTTGTTTCCGTCCCCATCAGGGGATTATTTAATTTAACGTTGCAAGAAAAGCGTTACGTTTTAATTGGGGGTGACACAATTGGGTTTCCGTCCCCATCAGGGGATTATTTAATTTAACGTAGACATGGATGGTTGTCAGAGTGGTTTATTGAGTTTCTTTGGTTTCCGTCCCCATCAGGGGATTATTTAATTTAACAAATAATTATTTGACACTTATATTATACGAGGTAATTCAAGTTTCCGTCCCCATCAGGGGATTATTTAATTTAACTTAAGAGAGAACTCTTATTAAGTATTGTCGGAGCACTTGAAGTTTCCGCCCCCATCAGGGGATTATTTAATTTAACATGACCAATGAATATCGAGATAATCATTATTACTGCTGTGAATCATGTTTCCGTCCCCATCAGGGGATTATTTAATTTAACTCTGTATCTGAAACAGTAGATGTTATCTAGCCATAAATCACCATTAACGGCGGAGATCATAAGTCGACCTCAAACAGCACTTTAGAACGCTAAAATAACACCTATAAACCGCACCACTATCACAACGGCGGAAATTTTATTTCACAAGGTTATAATCTAGATATATTATAGCATAAATAAACAAAGAAATTGCAATAGTAGAATTATCAAGGATATCAAATTAAAGATAGATAACTAATAAAAACAGATGATTCTACCATTGCTCAGTAAATAACATCTCTAATAAATACATTAATTTTCATTACAATATAATACAATCTTGCTCTTTTCGTTCTCCAATTCCCCATGTATAGATATTAATTATATCGTCAAGTATATATACACGTAGGGAATCTTCTACGGGATTGATAATTCAACTGGCACGCCGCATCATAGCTTCATATTGCTTTCTATTTAGTAGTGCCTCAAATGCAGATTTCTGAACACGTACGCCATATCGTTCTAAACATTTTACAAGATGATTACGTGTTTTATTATCAACTACATCATAGATAACTAATACTATAAATTTTTTCATATCAGTGAATCTCCAAAGGTGTATACAAATCTACGTCTTCGTGCATAATGGCACTAGCAAATTGCTTACACTGCTTATAGATTGATTCCCTATAACTTTTACGATCCTCAATATATTGATTTTCGGAACGAATTTTCTTATTATAAGCAACCAAAAATCCTTTTCGACCTTCTGTGGTTAGGTAACAGCCCTTATCTGAATTATCAAAATCAGATAATTCCACCATGTTACGACTCACCATAGAAAGAACTAAAGAATCTATAATAGGAGCTCTCCATTCCTCGATCAAATCTGATGCAAGTGCAGGATGTCCTTTTCCTAAACTATGCATAACGCCAACAAATGGATGTAGCCCTGCATTAATTAGACCTGTGAGAATTTCATTAAATAACATGCTATATCCTAAGCCTAACATCGCATTAAATTCATCTCGAGGAGGCTGTTTAGATCGTTTAGAAAAGGAAAATGAAGGCGGTACTATTTTACCTAATGCCTCAAAATAAAGACGGCTAATAATACCTTCATATCCCATAAGTTCAGAAATACGAACACATTCACCAATATGACTATGGACAGATTTTATATTATCAATCTGCGTATCTATACTTATATCTTCATCTAAATTTCGTGCATACCGACGCAATATAGTTAGCTGATTTCGCACCTTTGCACGAATAATTTTACGAGACATAGCTAATCTAAATTCATGATTGTCTAGCAAATCAAATTGTTTCTTATGTTTATTAATATCAATGGTATTCGTATTAATGATAGTACCAAAATATTTTCCATATCCAGATAACCAAGTAATAGGTATCCCCCGTTCAATAAAGTCTGTAACAAGAGAACTCGTTATAGATACTGTATCAAAAACTGTAATATCTTCAATACGTTCTAATGGTACTTCAAATAAAACTTCATTATTACGCCCTACTACAACATGACCACCGTTACGTTTTATAAACGAACCAGCTTCTGTAACATATAAGGATGACATATAATCGCCTCCTTTACGCCATTATATCTATTGTATCTGTTCTAACACATATTGATTAATAACATCATAAATTAGTTTATTTTGTTTTTTCTGTTCAGTAATAAAAAAGAATATATCCTTTATTTGATGCAAAAAAGATTGTAAAGATTGAATGCCTACAGCACTACATATATCTTGTTCTGTAAATACTACAATCTCATGAGCCATTTTATTACGAATTTTTTGCTCAATACTACGAATCTCTTGTAACTGTTCCAATAAAGAATCATCAACTGTATCCAAATCTTCTAACATATGTAACATATGATACAAGGATAATTGAATCTCTTGCATTTGAGGTGTCTTAGTATTAGCTCTCCATGATTTATATAACTCAGGATATTGATTTTCAAAGGCTAGCATATCTAAGCGTGTCCCCATGGGTGTTTTTCTCTCAACTTGTCGCCAATTTACACGAAGTGCCTTATAAAAGTAATAACGCATAAGATCATACATAAAAGGAGTAATTTTTAAAATAAAATCCTCAATTTGACCTTGTTTCAATCGTACTTCCATAAGCATTAAAAACTCATATAATTTACGTGGTTCCCTTTCAGTAAATATAGAAGCTAATGATGTAGAACCTACCTTACGAACTTTTTGTAAAGCTCCCTCATAATCTAGACCTAGTCGTAACTGAGCATGTTCTAATATTGGTAATACATCATTAACAACACCTGCTTCAAATGTTCTTTTATAGCTATGATAAGAGCTTATAGCTTCTTTGTATTTATAGCTAGTAATGAGCGTATGAAGAGATTGTTTGATATTATTACGCTTAATATACCCCAATTGAGGCTCATGGCATCGGTTCTCACTATCCTCTTGATCGTCAAAATTATTTTCAATAACGACTTCAATATCTTCGTCATCATTAACTGCAGGTTCAGAGCGATTAGAACCACGTTGAGGGCTATCAACCTGAATACCTCGCACCGCATCATGCTCTACACTCATATAAGACATGATTAGCTTCATTTGAGGTGTGCCAGAACTTAAATTAAGTAAGATTTCTGCATCAGAATATTCTGAAATCGTCTCATAGAAATGGTCAACAAATGGTTGCAATGTATCAATGCGATGCACCTCTTCTAGTCCTGTATATACAAACCTAATATCTAAATCAGCTTTCACATGTTTTAAAGCCTTCGAAAATCGATTATTAGATTTTTCTTTTATCTCCATATCCTTACTCAATACAAGGATTGCCATATCAGGATTATAATGTCTCACGATATGAAGCATCGCTCCATCATAACATCCACGAATAGGATCAGTATCTCCAACAGGAGTATAAAGGATTCTCATTGTACTACCTCGCTTTGTACGCCCCCCATACCTAATGCGGTTTTAATTCCTAGCCCTGTGAATTGGCTATAGTAGGTTAATAAAGATAGGATACGTTGCATCACAAGGTTCCGCTTAAATTGCATAACAATCTCTCCACGGAAACCACGAATTTTAACCCCTTCTAATCCATACATGCCCATACGCAAATTATAGTCGCGAATAAAAGTTGCTGATTCAAGAGCAGCTAATAAATCATCAGAGGCCATCATTTCAAACGTTGTAAATTGGTTCCATTGACGTAGCAAGTATCGATAAATACGGAACGCTTCAGGGAAAATCGTATACTGTTGGTCTACCTTAAAGCTTGTAGTGGTCACGCACCGCAATTTAGCCTGCGTGTATTCCGCTTCACCACTCCAAAACTTGGCCATTAAAGCTTCATAGGAGGTTTCCTCTAAGATAGTTCTATCCTGAATATAAATATGCCCTCGTTTTTGTTTCAAAAAAATCTTTTCAGGCATATCCAGTGCTGGTCGTAATATACGCTCAACAGCCTCTGTTGTTACAGCAGAAAGGCGCCAAATATATTGACCTTTTTCTTTATCAAAATAGATATATTGACTATAAGGGCGCAGGCCCGTTTCATGTAACTGACCTGCGTATTCTGTCCCTACTAACTCCATTAACACACCGTGCAATACACTTCCTATGGACTGTACAATTTTAATAGATGGATCTGCTGTTATTGCTAACTCTATGGCCATAATTTCTACATTATCTGCCAATATGAATGCCCCCCATCTCATAATAATGACCATTCCACTTTACTAATTTGATTGCACGAGGTGCCATAAAATGATCCTTGCTAGCATGCTTAGCCTTATGGAATTTAACATCTAAAATAGCTCTAATAATATCAATTCCTGTTTTTTCGTCATCTATAAAAGCAGCCATAATAATAGTTTTTTGAACAAAGCCTGTATTACTACCAATATAGGCATTAGCTGGTTCTAAAGCTTTAAAGATAGACGAACTAACTTTCTTAAATTTAGAAGATAATAACTCATGAGTAGCATCAAAATCCTCTTGTAAGATTTCTAATACTTGATTAACACTAGTAATCCCGATTTCCTTTGTTATTGCCGTATCAAGAGTTAATGTAAAGGAGAACTTCTGATTTGGTAAAATACACTCACGATGCACCGAAATAGCGTGAGTCCCATCTTCATCAACACAAGAATCCTCTTTCTTTAATATCTCTGTTTGAATCGCACCCATAGGCATAGCATCAGAAACAGAAATACCTCGGAAAGCACTAGCTAAAATACCATTAACTCTCTTTTCTGAATTCTTGAATAGTACTTGTATATTACGATCAATCAACTTATTCACTTCTCGTAATACAGAACCAAATTCACTTTTACAACGTCTCTTATCATATTGGAAATCTCTATATTTATATAAAATTTCCTTTAGCTTTTGCTGTACCGCAGCTCTAAATCTAGCATCTCTATGAAGCATATGTGAAATAATAGCACTGTCAATAACACCTTTAATAGAACTACCAGGAATATAAACTTCTCCATTTGCCCCACGAATCTGAGGGGTAATATCATTTAATGAGTTTTTACGGCCTTCATTATATATCGATGATTTCATAATTGAACCAATAGCAGGGCCTAATACATCTTTTGTTAGCTGAGTTGCTCCAATAGTATTTTTAGCCCAGTCATACATAGTTCGACCATTCGGTCTTACCATTTCATTCTGCATGTATATTTCAAACTCTGCTAATTTATTATGACGAGCTAAAAAGCGAAACCATTCATAGTTATTAAGGAGATATACTTCACCGGCATCGTAATTGTACATATAGTCTTTAGTTGTTAGTTTTTCAGGGCCACCAATATTGGTAGGACTCACAATAGTGAGTGATAATTGTGCATGATCAATACGATTACTCATAATCCACCCCAATCCATAAGCCCATACCATTACGATATACAGGATGCGGTAAACTATCCCCCGTAATAGTAAGCATTTGTCCGACTAATGCTTTTGGACAAACAGAGCCTTCTTTAATAACATAATAGGAATTACGTTTTACTTGAGTCTCACTTCCAGTAGAGCCTACAAAGCCACCACGCTTTTGTAATTTATAAGAACCTTGTTTTAAAGTAGCCACTTCATCATTAGTCGGAACACAAGCACTAATACACATCATCTGTCCGTGCTTATTATGAAGCAATGCATATAAAGCAGAATCATCTTCATAGACACCTTCAGATTCCAATTCAATTGGATCATCGGCTAATTCAAATTTCCCATAGCCGCCACTACGCTTGCCACCAAGCCCAGAAAGACCTAACAGTTCAAGAATAGCTTCAAATAAATCACGACTAGAATCATCACTAAAACCAGCAATAATATATAGTCCTGTATGTGACATGAATTGATAGTTCCCCACATAATATGGTCGACTCTTCTCTCCACGCATATTTACTTGTGTCACAGCTTGCTTAGTTCCAAATATAGGCATATGTTTTTGTAAGGTATCTGCCTCTATATATTGACTAAAATTTTGTAACTGTGATGCTCGAATGTACTCAATTTTCTTTATCTTTTTTTGTTCCGTTGCTACCCGCTTGGCTTCTTCAAAACTTGTTATCGGCATCTCTTTTGAATCGATTTGCATAATAGGTGAGGGAACATATAATTGATACTCACCATTATCTATACAGTACGGAAACAAACTAGATAGCACAATATGCTGTTCTTTTACAGAGTCGATAAAAGATTGTAGTAAACCTGTATCATTGCTAATTTCATGACAGCATGCACCAAATAGTGCATCAGAGCTTAATGTAAGGGAAATAGTTTCTAAACTACCGCCCTCTGAGGTATCCCCAAAGTGCACTGGTGTAAGAAAACGCAGTGGATATAGATAGTAGTTCATAGTAACAACCTACTTTCTTAATATATCTAACAAATCCTGCGTATTAACAGTACTATTACCTACTGCTTTCACATCATCAATAAAAATACTTACACGACCATAACCTCGAGAACCATGTCCTCCAAGATAATCAATTTCTAGTAATGCAAGACCCTCTTGTAAAATCTTCATATCTTCAGTGACTTCAGCTTCGTTTTCAATATTATATGCCACCTTAAACTCAAATACTGTACCCGCTGGAACACGTTCAATTTGTCGAGGCTTAGCACTACCATCAATACGATTAATAACGTTTTCAAACTTAACTTCACCCATATAAGTATCAGTAGCTATATTGGCAAACAGTTGACGTGTTTCGTCTGTAATAAACAAATCATAAAACTGTAAACGTGCTGGCATTATAGGGTCTGCTGATCCAAATAAACGTTTGATTTCCAATTTATCCTTATCTATCGTATTCATTATATAACTATCACAATGACTTTTAACGAGTAAGGTGCGTAATTTACCTTTAATTGAACTGCCAGGAAGAATTGGCTCCTGAGTCACTACATCACGAATAAACGGTGCATCAACAGCACCGATAGGAGCAAAATCTTTACTAGCCCCAATATGCATACCAGTTTCTAGTTTAATAGTGCCCGTAATTAGTAATTTACCATGTAAGGATTTTAATGTATCGTTGCTCTCCATATTAAGCGCCTCCTATTATCGATTACTAGATGATGGACGATTATTTTGGTTCGTATTAAATGCTGGTTCTGGTGATTTAGATAACTCTACTGAACGGTACTTATAGAATGCTACTAAGGCCTCTATATATTTACAAAGCAAATCAAAACGCTTAACATCGGTTCCAATATCTTCAATCATATTCAAAAGCTTACTAATATCAATCAATTGCTTTACTGGATAAGCCTTTTTATTACGACCAATAGGCTCTTCAATTCGTCCAGCTTGATACAAAAGCGTAGTTTTTAAAAACCGTACATCCATTGCAATATCATCAGGTAACTTATCAAAAGATTTATTTTTTCGTTGAGCAACACTCAATTTATTTTTTATCACTACTACGCTTGATAAAATTTTACGTAGCTGCGCATATTTTAACAAAAAAGCATTACCATCTTTATTCTTATCCAACTTATTAATAACGGCTTCAGCCACCTTAACAAGGTCTTTACTCCAATTAAATGTATCTTGTGCCATATAGTTATCCTCATTTCGTATCACGCATATAGTAAAGAATGAGGTTGCAAGCTGTTAATAACGCTTTACAATCTGCTTCTGTTTGAATCCAAGTATGAATTGCTGTAACAAATTTTTTATATGATCCATATTTAGGGTCATCTTTCTTAGGTTCTAGACAAGCCAACAAATAAAGAATACGTGCTACATTAATATGCTTTCCTTGTACTCTATCATTTAAAAGACCTTGTAATAAGTACATCAACTTATAAATTAAGCCTTTACCTAATACTAGTTTTGAATCATCCTTAACATTAACACCTGGAATAACAAATAGTTTCTCTAATCTATCAAGTTTATCTTTTATTACTTGCTTAATTAAATCATCCCACTTATACACATGTCGACATATACGTTCTTCACCACTCGCATTTTTATTTGTTTCGAAGCCAAATAAAGCGATACTATCTTTGCCATCATTATCTTTAGCCACACTTTCAAGTAACCCTGTAATCGTTGCCATTTGACTAATTGGATAGGATGGAGAGAATAAAGCTAAACCAGCAGACATAGTGATTTTTTTATCTGTAACCTCAGCTAATTTCTTACGAATATCGATGGCTAATTCTAATAATTCATCCCATGCACCAACAAGGAATACATCATCACCACCAGAATAAATAACGTGTATTTTTCTAGTCGTAACTTGTTTATTTGCCCAAATAGTAAATGGCATAACAGATGTACCAAAACCTTGTACATCACCTTGAGCCATCTTATTAACAGCAACCTTAAAGAACATTGCCAAATCACGAGATAAATCAGCATAGCGTGATAATGTACCATATTTAAATTTATCAGAGCCCGCGGAAATAAAGCCCCCAATAAAAGCAGCTCCAAGGTTATCTACGTCTGCTCGTAATACACCAAGACGTTTAATCCCCTTGTCCTCACCTAAACCACTTGATGTAGCTAGCTCTTCAAATTCATAAACTTGACCATTATCCTTACGTGCTACATAATCTGCTAACCAGATACGATTGAACACATTATGTCCAGTTTTAGCTGTATTCTTAGAGTAGATTCTTTGAATCTCATGATTAGCTTCAAACTTTTGTAATGATGCTTCAGTAACTACATAGAGATAGAGTCTCAAATTATCTACATCATCATTCCAGTTGTTAACATATACTTCAACCTTTGGAATACTTTCACAAGTATCACTATTATTGGGGCGAGCTAATGCAAAGACTGTATCTCGACTATCAACAATCTGTTCCCCTAGTCGGTACAAGCCATTACAGATAGGACAAGCCTCCGCATCTGTATCCTTACCATAAGGAGTCAGTGTTGCTGTTGATGTGTGGCAAATGGAACATTCCCGTTCACCATGAAGAACCGTATTATACGTACTATTTGGATTAAATAGATCTGCTAAGTGCTGTTCCGAATATCGTTTAGACTTAGCCTCACCAACAGATTGGCTTACCTTACGGAATAATGTACGTTGCGATTGAATTAACTCATCAGCTGTTGCTGTAGCGGAACCAAGCGCTAAATACAATTTAGTACCGAATACTGTTAAGAACCATTCGTTAATGGATTTCTCCATAGCTTCAATAGTAGTACTAGTTTTTGTTGTATTAGGAGCCAATATATAAAAATGACCGCCACCATTGTAAATAAGGTTTGCTCGTGTTAACTGCAATGCATCTAACAACTCATCTACAATTTGTTCCATCAAGATTTCTAAATAGAATGAACGACCACGCAATGATTTCAATGCACCTTTAGACGGAATCGTGTAAATAAAATTTTGGATACCAGATATATCTCCAGATATGAGTCTAAACGCTGGCATGTTACGGAACTTTTTAGAATTCTGATAACAGTATTCTTTATAATCAGCAATTCCCTGTTCCTCAAAATAATGCACCATACTATGTGCCACCGCAGCTGTTATCTTTGAGTGCATATACAAAGAAATATCATTAGCCTGATCTGTTGCTGTGCTAGATGGCATATAAGACACAGTATCTTCATAAATTCTCAGCAACTCATTAACGGACATCTTATCGATTGGTTGTTGCTGAAAGTTACATACTAATACATCATATAACGCCTTATACTTATCACTTGATGCACGTATCGTTTTATCGCTTTCAGGATAATTAAAGTGATTAGATACATCAATGCCACGTAGGTAATACTGTAAAGGTTTATTACTAGTATTACCACCAAACACACGAAAAATTGATTGAAGCGGTAACTCTTTATCAAATTTCTGTGTAGGAGATATATCCCCTTCATCAAGATCTCGACGGTCTACAGCAGCCGCAATATTATCTGCTTCATACACAATGTATGCATAATCATCATTTTTTAGTTGAGCTGCACTAAGCTCTTTCCCATGATGATACTTTAAACAATGAGTAATACTTTGCTTCAAGCCCATATCTGAAAAATAGGGTTCGATGAAAGCAGCGCCGCGCTTAGAATGTGCATCAGATCCTTGATTAGCACGATACACAACTTTGCCGATATCATGTAGCAATGCACCCTTTACCAGTGCATCCCATTTACCCATCACATCGCCTCCAAACTTTTATTACGAAATAAACGACTTATTACTTTCATTATATATTCATCTCTGTTTAAAACCAATAGAGAAATAGTCTTATTTATACAAAAAATCCAGTATATTCACAAAAAAGAATATACTGGATATATTTTTGTACTCATATGAGTTTTTGAGATAAGACTCATTACCCTATAAAGGGATTTAGTTAACGATAAAAATAGAGTTAGAGAAAGAACTAGAGTTAGAGTTAGATATTTTCGTCCCCATTATGGGGTTATTTAATTTAATGGGATGTTATTTTGATTGTTAATATTATTGAGTGTGATATTGATTTCGTCCCCATCGGGGGATTATTTAATTTAACAACAATGGCACGGTAGAAAGTGGCCACGGCATGGTGGTTGGTTAGTTTCCGTCCTCATCAGGGGATTATTTAATTTAACAGGAGATACTAAATGTAACTAACGTATACCGTCGATGAAGTGGATTTCCGTCCCCATTAGGGGATTATTTAATTTAACCTGATCACTAAAACAATAGCCGTTTGTCAGATGGCCACGGTATTGTTTCCGTCCCCATCAGGGGATTATTTAATTTAACTGGGTAATGATTCTAGGACTATGTGGAGGCATAGAGTTTCTAGTTTCCGTCCCCATCAGGGGATTATTTAATTTAACAAAGGTGGTGTAAATGATTAAAACGGTAACAAAAAACATTTTCGTTTCCGTCCCCATCAGGGGATTATTTAATTTAATAGTGGGACGAATGGTATGCAGATATATCCGAATTAGCGGAGGAGTTTCCGTCCCCATCAGGAGATTATTTAATTTAACTGGAAAAAGTAGCAGTTACGTTGATACGTGATCTAGCACAGGGTTTCCGTCCCCATCAGGGGATTATTTAATTTAACTATTTCAATACAAACCAACAGAAGTTCTTTTACAAAATGTGTTTCCGTCCCCATCAGGGGATTATTTAATTTAACTGGTACGATGAAAACGAATTGACCGACTATGATTATAAAAACTAGTTTCCGTCCCCATCAGGGGATTATTTAATTTAACCTTTGTATCTGAAACAACAGATGTTATCTAGCCTAAAACTACCATAAACGGCGGACATCATAAATTAGTCTTAAAGGACACTTTAGTGTACTAAAATAACATCTATAACCCGCGCCACTATCGTAACGGCGGAAATTTAATTTCAGAGAGTTAATATTTGTGTATATTATAGCACAAAATTTTTAAGGAAGTGCCATATCTTATATAATTAAAATTTGCATATAAAAACAGAGACTCTATAATCTGGTAAATAAATCCATGTTATAACGCCCCCATTATCTATTGCGATAATGGGAGGCTTATTTTTTTCGTTACAGTATTCGTTATTATATTATTCATTAATATTAGTATAATATCCATATCCCCAAACAACTCGTAATAAGCGCTACAAGCACAGGCACAGAGGTTCGTTTAAGTAAATCTACAGATTTAATATGCGCTACCCCTGCTACACCGACCATAACAGGGCTGATAGGGCTCAAGAACAAACCTAGACTAGCCCCATTTTGCATGCCAAGCATGGTCGTAATAGGATCTAGTCCGAGATTGGATACAATATTTGGTACTAGCGGTACCAATGTAAATAAAGGTGCTACATTACTGCCAGTTACCATGCTAAGGCCTAGCATGCCTCCACCCATAACAGAGGTAAGTCCCACAGAATTTAGAGATAATGTTTGTAGTGCACTAACTAACGAATCAATAAGGCCTAAACTCACTAAGCCTTGTGCAAAAACTTGTCCACCTATAATAAGGGTTACCGCATAGGAAAACTGATTCCCCATTCCTTCGAAAAATACAGTGGTACTTTTAAGGACGGTCCTTAAATTACGATGACGAATGAGTTCTGCCAACAAGGCAATACCAAAAGCAAGCATCATGGCAAGGGTTACATTCATCTTTACGCCAGGCAAGCCATATTGACTAAAGCCCAAGATGAAACATAGAGGCAACAAAGGGAATATCATATATAGCTTAGGTCCAATTGGTGCCTCAGGGATGCTTTCACAGTCACCTACATCCATAGGACCATCTAATCGATCGCGATATCGTTGCCATAAAAAGTGTGCTACCGCCGTCACAACAGCCACCAAGAAATAGAGGCGTAACTGGTAACCTACGAAATAGTTTGGGACCGGTATATTAAGTGTCTTGGCTATGAGCAATGTCGAAACGGCACCAGGCCCAACATCCATCAAATGTCCTGTAGCAATAACCGCAGCAGCGCCGACAGGACTTACACCTA
>OLSH01001124.1_pt1 | contig 15325 bp, 14 predicted proteins | sample 1643221 | NCBI WGS metagenome assembly OLSH01 (sample SAMEA3136681, study PRJEB25190) | human gut metagenome | biome: human gut; feature: human-associated habitat; material: faeces | place: Austria | collected 2013 | reverse complement strand
GGTTGCCAGCGAAGATAGAACTTTCAATTAATAGCCATTTTTTGACTGCTTACTGTTTTTTCAGCGCAATTTATACAATATAAGGCAACATCGACACACAAGTTCACTATTTACTTTTAGTGATATATGGGGTAATTTTAGCTCTACCAATTTTAAATAAAAAATAATTTAAGAATAAAATTACATAACCGCTCCATCCATAAACTGAAAAGCTAAAGACTCCAAATTCCAATCCCAAAAAAAAGTAAAAGTAAACCAATAATTTTTCCATTGTTATTATTGATGACACTTTACCTAATATTTTCTTGAAAAACAGAGCATAGACTATTAAAAATAAAATCGCACCTATTACTCCGAAATCAATATATAAGGCTCCTGGCAATGTTTTAAAATAAAATGTCCCTACTTTTAGATATTTTAATTCTACAAGACTCATGCCAGATAATAGATAATCCCCATGAAGGAATTGGGGATAGTTCCAATATATAAGAGGGAAATTATTAAACGGTTCACCAAAATAGCTACAGATACGAAGTATAAAATCATCACCAAACCTATCCTGTGAAATAAGAATAGCCACACTACCTAATAAAAAACCAACATATACAAAAATGACAGTTAAGGTTCGAACTATTCGTTTGTCTAAAAAATGACGAAAGAAAATAAAAGCAAAAATCAGGTTAACTATAGCGAAAAATAAAACTCCTCTTGAGCCAATGGCACTACCTTTAATGAAAGCACTGAAAAAATATAGAGATAAAAAAATGCCACTTTTCACATAGTTTTTTTTCTCATTTTTAGCTAACAAATAAAACGGTAATAATACTTGAGATGTAGATAAACCAGTGGAGATAATCATTGACCATAACCCCAACCTTCCTAATCCATTACCAACTTTAATATCTGAAACATCTCCATTGTAAGCATCTAAATAGTCCGTGACATTAAAAGCCGCATCTTTATAACTTAAAATAGTTATAACAAAAAGCAAAATATTAATATAATAAATAGTATTCTCAACCCACGTTTTAACAGGAATAATCTTTACTATATCCTTTGAATTAATATCTTTAATTGCAGAATAATATATCATAAATCCAACATATAGAAAAAACAACGGAACTATAGACATTTGGTTACGGGTATGATTAACATATATATTAAATTTTCCCCACATATAATATTCTGAATCATATATCATAACGCCAAGCAAAGCTACAATAGAAATATATAAAAAGCAACAAGAGTTAATCGTAAAACCTCCCTCCTTTCTATACAAATAGAGAAAGGTAAAAAAATACAATATAAAATTAATTATTAATTCCAGCATATTATCTTTGAGTTCAAAATTGATCAATAGAAGTTATAAACGACCAATTAATTCCTACTTATTGGAAACCAGCGACAAGAAATTACCTTACTTCTTACTAAAATGGCATTTAAAAAATATTCAAATAGTTAATAGATGTAACTTAATACCTCTTGCTTGACAATAACGATCAATCTCCATAATCATCTCATTATCTAAAGACTGGCTCCTTAACATTTGACTTGGTTTAGCAATATTTAATAAGCAACGCAAGGATTTTCTAGGTGCGAAGAATATGGGAAACCGAGCTTTTTTAGCAAGACAGAACAAGTTATATTTTCGGATTATGATTGGATGCAACCACTGAATATCAAATACAGAGAAATTATTATTTCGAATATTTCCATCTACAACTAAATAGACTTCTCCTTCATTTTCTTTTAAGATGCTCGAAGTGTGTTTCAGTATCTCAAAAGATGCTCTCATGCTCCTTCCCGCAGCAGTTATCTTAATACAACTCTGATTTGCTGGTATAATATTTGTAAGATTTACTAAATCGCCTATAACAAGGCAATCAATATTCCTAATATTACTATACACTCCGAATGGCATTTTTTGTTTATTTTGCTTTTTCTTTATTCTACTATTACAAGTAAGCAATATAGCCAAAAGCGCAATACACATCATCACTATATAATAACTAAGATTGATAGCAATAGTAAAAATTATGCAAAGGGTCAAGAAAACAAACAATTTTAAACTTTTTTTCCTCATAATATTAAAACCCGGGAGCAGCTATTGATTCTAAATACATTTTATAATTTTCATTCAAAGAAGATATTTGACCTACTTCCTTTTCGTTTAAAGAAAAATCAAATATTCGAGAATATTCTTCAATACGCGATAGTTTTGTTGATGTAAATATGGGACATACGCCAGTATCAATATGCCATCTTAGTATGACTTGCCCAATTGATCGCCGTTTCCTTTCAGCAATGCCTTTTATTAGTCCACTCTCCTTCAGTTTGGAATGCATCTTACAAAGTGGTGAATAAGTTTGAACTAATATATCATTAGCATGACAATAGTCAATTTCTTTTTGACAAGTACGAAGTGGATGGCGCTCTATTTGTACTATGTCTGGTTTAACATCGTATTTTTCATACTCGTTTAATTGCCGTATTCTAATATTGCAAATACCAATATTTTTCGTTTTTGCTTTTTTTTTCAACTGAGCTATCTTATACCATGTTTCATCCATATATTCAGGTAAAGGCCAATGTATGAGTAAAGAATCTAAATAATCAATTTTCATGTCACGAAGTACATCATCAACAAATTTCTCAATGTTTCCATCCTGCATTTGCCAAGCATCTATTTTGGTCTGAATAAAGAGATTTTCACGTTGTATTTCCATCTCTTTCATACAAGTATGCAAAACCATACCCAAGAGTTTCTCTGTTTTATAACTAGGTGCCGTATCGAAATAGCGAATACCGTTAACCAAAGCTATTTTTACAATATTATAGAGATGCGCCTGCAATTTAGGCGCAGAGGCACCTGTACCAAGAATTAATTGAGAGTAGGTTTCGTTTTTCATTTTTTATTCAACAGTCTATTACTGATTCTTTTCACTACTTGTACACGAACAAAATGTCGCTCTGAATTATCCATGCCAAACAACCATATACATAGAGAAGTGGAGAAAAGAGAAGCTACTATTATTACAAAAGAAGACAGTATATTTTGCGACATATTCATATATAACAATAATGGAATTACAAAAGAGGTAATAGCTACCACAACCGATCTGCCCCACACTTTACAAATAAATTTACGTACGGGAAAGTTTATTAATAGTTTAAGACTACGTAGCCTAATAACATGAAGACATAGACGAATGAGTATAAGCACAATATACGCCATATATGCTTTTGCACCCAAATAGTAAGCTAAAAAAGTCAATGGAAATACCAAGATACTCACCAAATTCACCTCTATAGCATACCGTTTTATCCTACCTGTAGCTTGTACAGCTGCAATAGAGGAGTTTGCCATCATATTTATCAATGCTGCAAAAACAGCGAACCGGACAAATGTGACGGTACTTTCCGGCACTTCAGTAAGCCATATTTTCAGCAGTATATCAGCTTCCATCACTATAGGAACCACAAAAAGATACATAATAAAGAATGAAAATTTAGTTCCACGTTCTATCAGTTTTATCATATCATCGACATTCCCTAAAGCATAGTTCTTTGTTATTTGGGGATTGAGTGCCATAGTAAAGTTTGAGGCAAACGTTGTTACTGCTGTTTCAACCTGTACTGCAATACCTCGTGCCGCATTCATCGCCACACCAAAATATATATTCATTATCATATTCAATCCCTGTGTGTTAAGCGTACTACATACAGAACCAAAAAAATTCCAGCCAGCAAAACTAGCCATTTGCTTGAATTGTACTTTATCCAAAACAAAATGATAGTGCGCCTCCGAAAAATGTCGGGAACAATAGGCTGAATAAGTAAAACGAATGATGATAGAAACAGCCAATAAAAGTATTGCATAAAATATCAGTTTATCCCAAGGCGATATATATAGAAAATAAACTATTAACAACTTCAGCACAGCTTCCAAAATGGAGATATAGGCAAAAACAGACATTTGCTCATGGGCTATTATTGTCGCATTGTAAGGAACAGAAATGAGATTGACAAAAAATGTAAGTATAGAACATTGCATCACCCAGTTGGCCGCATTCATGCGTCCAACTGGGATATTTAAATAGTTATTCAGAAACCATACACCTATTATCTCTGTAATAACTACCAGCACAAGTCCTGTAAGCAATTGGATGTTTACCGAAGTTGAGAAAATGATATTCAATTTTCGCAGTGCTTCTATTGAAGGCTCACCAGTCCGGGTGGTTTTACCAAGTTCATATGTAATAAAACGAGATATAGCTGATGATAGGGATCCACTCAGCATCTGAAACATTACCACCACACCACCTACAACATTGTATAGACCAAAATCATCAACACCAAGGGTGGCTAACACTACACGGCTCGTATAAAGCGTGATACACATCATTAATAATGTCCTAAAATAAAGGAATAATGTATTCTTGGCTATACGTTTATTGTCTGTAGTATTCTTGATGCACATTACCTATCACTAAATATAAACAATTAGTACAAAACAAGCTAACAAAAGTTATTATTTACCGAACATTTTTTTTACTGCTGCCGTTCCTTGTTTACCTAATAAATTCTTCACAGACTTCTTCCATTCCAACATAACTACTTCATTTGAAAGTGAAAAAGCTTTCAGTTCGTCTTCAGGATTGAGAAACAATTCAAAGAACATTGGTTTATCGGTAAGTTCTGAAGTGATAAATCTTTTATACGACAGTTCAAAACTTTCCTTATCATTTGCCGACAAATACTCAAATCCCATATCTTCACTCAAATGACAAGCCACAGTTTTAGACTTTCCACATAAATGACCTGAAGCCGCAATATATTTGTTTAGGAATTCCTCTCCCAGCACACGATGCCCCCAACTCCTAAACAGACATCCACCGTCATTATTAATCAGAACAATACGCACATTATTACCCACATGACGATTGCCAATAACATTCAAGTCATAAAGAAATGTCAAATCACCAAACACACCAAAATAAATTTTATCTTTGTATACTTGAGAGGCACCTATCATCGTGGATACACAGCCATCAATACCTCGTGTTCCAAGGTTAGCATAGGTATAAACAGACTTTGGAGTCGAAAAAAGCATCCAAGCCCGTAAAGTGTTGCTCAATCCTAAGTGTAGAACACTATTCTCTGGTAACTGTGGAGCAATCTTTGATGCGGCATAGATATTGGAAAAAGGGTAATCAATCTTAGTAGATTCCGCTATCTTTATACAATCCAGACACTTCTGTAAATATCCATCATTACTTATTTTATTCGATGCCGAATAGTGTTCAAAAAAGTTCTTTTCATCCATTTCGAAAACCTTGGTTAACTCACCAAATAAATCCCTAAGCTCGCCGTCAATATCTACGCGCCAAACCTCTTTCAGGGAGGGAAATAGTTTTTTTACATTATAGTCACCTGACTCCTGACCGATATGTATCAAAGTATCTATATCATCGTTCATTTCGAGTTTAAAACGACTAAGTCCTACTATTGTGCTCAATATTTTGTACTTACCATTATATCCGCAAGCCGCACACCCCCAAATAGCAGCATTATGTGTGGCACAGAAACTTTCAGCAGCCAAGACCAGAGCATTACTCCACTTTGAATGAACACCGCAGAATACAGCCACCTTTTTCCCCTCTATATTAGGTAACTTATCATAAAGAGTGTAGCGATTAATAATCCTTATCTGAGGCAAATCCTTTTGTGTAAACGTCATTTCAAGCAAGCTGGGCAGATTTATATGCACAGGACCTCCACCACGATGTCTTAGTTCAAGCAATGCCTTATTAATGAGAAATGCACTGTACTTAGCATCTTTTTCATCCTTAATAAAGGGTAAATGCACTTTCAACTTGAATGTGTCGTTTGGCGAAACACTGCGGTCTATAACTTGAGGCTCAAGATTGCCAATAAAACGATAATCGTGTAATCCAGTAACAGCAAGAATTGGCAATTTTCTATGATACGCCTCTGTCAGAGCTGGAAAATAATTCCTTGATGCAGTAGCCTCTGTACATGTTATAACAACTGGCTCTCCGCTTTCAGCTGCCAATCCGCAAGCCATAAAAGCAGCACTACGCTCATCTATACAAGAGTACAATTCAAAATAGGGATCATTCTGCATACTTACTATGAAGTTAACATCTGTTACCCCTGGACTAGCCACAACTTTACGGATATTATGCGCCTTCAACAACGCAACTAAATTCAAAACATTTGTTTCTAAAGAGTAAAATGTCTGCATGATTTCATTTTTGTATTTTTACTACGATTTACCATTATTTCTTATATTCAGAAAAGTAAAAAGTTCATTATCCAATTGCCGCTTTCTATCTTCCACTACTGTATTCATGGCATGGACAATCTCAGTTTTAAGTAGAGCCCGGTTATTAAAACTATTACTTACGTTTTCAAGTATTTGTTCTTTGGTATCTTTCTTTAAATCTACCATGTGATAATAATGGAGAGTATCAAAGAATAATCCATTGAATTTACGACTGTAAGCCATTGGAACAACAGGAACATTTGAAGAAAAAGCTCCAATGGTTGCATGCATTCTTGCTCCCATAAAAAAATCAAGACCAGAGATATAGCCTTTTGCTATTATTGGATCCAAAAAAAGAGGAGCAAGCACCAATTGGGGACTGTCGTATTCCTCATAAAGATCGTAACTAACAGCATAATCATTTTCAATACTCCGCTCACCCCCCACTACATGAGGCACAAGATGCAGAATGACATTGGAAATTGTAAGAAAATAATCAATTACCATCCTCACTACTTTCTGGTATTCATCTTTCAACCCAAACTGATTATCTCTTGTATATCCTCCATGCCATAGAAGTGCGGATACATTCAAACCAACATGTACATGACCTGTAGGAAAATTCTTTTTTATATATGGCATAAAAAATGCCACATCAATTATTTCATGTACATCTTTATTTGGCAATAAGTTTTTCACATAATCATAGCTCTGTTTATCTCTGGTCATTACACAACGGCAATTTTTGATACTCTTGCTAGCCTCTCTACGAATAGTTGCATCATTGTATGGACCAATAGTTTGTGGTAGTATACAATATGGTTTGCAAAAAAATCTGCCATTTTTAAAAGCAAAATTTATCCTGTCAAACCTCTGCTTACCATAGATATCAGCAAAACTATCCCCTTGACCGATATCTAAAACAAAGTCCGCATGTTTCCACACCTTTCTTGCGAAAAGAAAATCTTTAAAATTATATATACTACGAATGATGTCCTTAAAGTTATCCAAACGATAATCATATATTGCAATAAACTTTAACATCTTTTCCCCACAACTCACAGTGTATTGTCCCAATTGCTTATAGCCGCTTTGGGGCAGATAAAACGTATAACGCATGCCATTTGCTATCAACAATTCGTCTATAATTACCATTGTTGATATGCAAAGAGCCACACAACCTCTATTGCCGTTATTAACAGGACAGTTTGCTAAAATAATATTCAAATGCTTACCCATTTTTACAAATAAATACTTAATTAATTCTTTATTGCCAAAATATTATTACATATAACAACATCATCTTAGAGACAAAGGTTTCATCACTTCATATCCATACATAATAGCAGAAATACATTTGCCCAATATCTTCTATATATTAAAAACTATTTTTCACCAATACGAGTATATAAATATCCCATATCTTCCAGTTCTTGTCGATTCCAAATATTACGACCATCCACAACCACACGCCCTTTCATCACTTTCTGAATCACATTCCATATAGGCATACGAAATTGTCGCCACTCCGTCATAAGAGCTAAGGCATCCGAACCATCAGCACAATCGTAAAGGTTTTCAGTATATGTTACAGCATCGCCTACTCTTCGTTTGCATTCCGCCATTGCAATAGGATCAAACACTCTGACAATTGCCCCAGCTTGCAACAGTTTTTCAATCACAACCAGCGCAGGAGCTTCACGCATATCGTCTGTCTCGGGCTTGAATGCAAGTCCTAAAATAGCTATAGTTTTACCTTTTACATCGCCCATCAGTGAAATAAGTTTATCGTAAACTATGCTCTTTTGCCTCTCGTTGACACGTTCCACAGCTTCAATAACTTCCATGCGATAACCATTATCAAAACCTGTATGAACCAACGCCTTTACATCTTTCGGAAAACAACTTCCGCCATAGCCACAACCTGCATAAAGAAATTTTTGACCAATACGTGCATCCGTACCGATGCCTTTGCGCACGTGGTCTACATTGGCACCTACACGTTCACATAAGTTGGCGATGTCATTCATAAATGAAATACGTGTGGCAAGCATTGCATTGGCGGCATATTTGGTCATCTCTGCACTAGGAATATCCATAAAGATAACCCGAAAATTTTGGAGCAAGAAAGGCTGGTAGAGTTTTGTCATCACCTCCTCCGCCTGCTTGCTTTCAGTGCCAACCACTACGCGGTCGGGACTCATGAAATCCTTAATGGCAGCACCTTCTTTTAAAAATTCCGGATTGCTTGCCACATCAAAAGGTATATCAACACCCCGTTTGTCCAGTTCCGTTTGAATAGCCGCTTTCACTTTTTTTGCTGTACCCACAGGTACAGTTGACTTAGTGACAAGAATAGTGTATTTATTAATATTTCTTCCAAACTGTTTTGCTACAGACAGTACATATTTCAGATCTGCACTACCGTCCTCATCAGGTGGTGTTCCTACTGCTGAGAATACCACCTCTACATCATCAAGCACTTCAGTCAAATCAGTCGTAAAATGAAGACGCTTATAGCCAACATTCCGTTCCACCAATTCTTCAAGTCCTGGTTCATAAATAGGCATTTCACCATTTCTCAACTTATTAATCTTGTTTGCGTCAACATCAACGCAAGTCACATTAGCACCCATTTCCGCAAAACAAGTGCCTGACACAAGACCGACATAGCCCGTGCCTACAATAGCAATATTCATGTTTTTATATTTTTTGTATCACCAGACAAATTACACAATGATGTGCACAAAAGACAAAACCTTTATTTTCTCCCTTTTTTGTCATTTGTTTCGTTACCATACCCGTAACCATATCCATACCCATATCTCTTACCATAGCCATACTTCTTACCGTAACCATATCCATAACTATTCTTGCGTTTACTCATATCAATACTATTAATTACAGTAGCAAGTTTAGAGAATTTATTCTCATCCCGAAGCGTATTAATATAACTGAAAGCAGCCTTCGGAGTAACATCAGCACGACAAATATAGACACACAGATCAGCGACACGACCAATGATAGCGGTATCCGTAACCAAGCCGATAGGCGCAGTATCCAGAACAATATAATCATAACGTTCTTTCAGCTGTTCTATAGCCTTATCAAGGGCATCGCTCGCTACCAATTCCGTAGGATTAGGAGGTATTGGGCCGCCCGGAAGGATATCCAGGTTAGGGCTGATATCACTGCGCTGAATCATATCAAGCAGATTTGTATGTTTAGGATTACTCAGATAATTAGTGATGCCTTCTGTACGGCGGGACAAATTGAAAACCCTGTTCAGACCGGGCTTGCGAATATCCAGACCGACAATAACGACTTTTTTACCCATATAGGCAAGACTGACAGCAATATTACCGGCTATAAACGATTTGCCTTCACCGGGCTGGCTGGAACTGAAAAGAATTACTTTTTCATCACTTCCCAACATGAATAGCATATTGGTGCGAAGGGCGCGGAAAGTCTCTTCCATCATATCATTCCTATTCTCACGGACAACAATAGCACCTTCTTCAAGTTCAGTCCCTAAAGGTATTTCACCCAAAACAGCTACATTGGTGATTTTCTCGACATCCTCGCGGTTCTCAATCTTATAACTCAACAGGTCCTTTAAGTAAATGATACCGACAGGAATACCTAACCCCAATATCAAAGCAGCCAGCATATAGACCTTTTTCCTCGGAGAAACCGGATATTTACCCGGTAATGCTTCTTCAATAACACGCCCATTATTTGCAGTGGCGGCAAGAGTGATGGCATTCTCCTCACGCTTTTGCAGAAGCATGATATAAAGGGTTGCCTTAATCTCCTGCTGGCGGGAGATGGTCATGAATTCTTTCTCCTGCAAGGGAGCATTGCTGATGCGTCCCTCGAATTTACGCGCCTGACGGTCGATATCGTCACGGGTTATCTGCAAACCACGCAAAACACTGTTTACGGTAGTCTGAACATTGTGACGCATCGCCTCAATACCCGTATTCATATTCACCACCGCAGGATTATTTTCCGAGGAGGTGCGGAGCAAGCGCTTACGCTCTATCAACATCGCATTAAATTTCTCAATGATAGAAGCAAGATTTACATCCTGCAAACCGACATTGGCCGGAATGACTTCATCGACATTCTTAGGATTGTTGATATAGTCGCGCAGATAAGTCACCAGACTGATTTGAGTGGCGTTTTCCGTACGTTGCTGTTCATATTTGGAACTTTCCTGCAAAGCGAGCTGGGCATCACTCGTCAAATCCGTCAATCCCGAACGTTGCTTAAAATCGGCAAGCTCATTTTCCGTGGTTCCCAATTCACGGTTTATGATACCGATGCGCTCTTCGATGAACTCGGCACTCTTCTGTGCCACTTCATTCTTCTCGTCGTTGGCATCCTGATTATAGAAAGCAATAAGCCGATTCATAAAGTCAATCCCGCGTTGCTTAACTGTATTCTTTAGGCTCATCAAAGCAATTGTAGTCGTTTTAGAAGCAGGCTCGACGCTCAGATTCTCAGCATAACCCTCGGCAACGGCTGTAGGACTACCGATATAAGCGGTCAGATAGACCTTTGCATCCGTGAGATAAATGGAATCATTCAGAATAGAGTCATTGCCCGTGAAACTCAACACACCGACAGGAGTGGGAAGTACGGCAGGAAGCTTATCAAAGCTACGCTCAAACTCTTGTTCCACCTCATCAAGAGTATATTCACCTACAACTGATAATTTGCCGTCTTTAGCATAAGTCATCCGTAGTTTAACACCAGACTCCAGCTTTTCAGCCTCTTCAGGGGTCATATATACATTGACAGGGGAACTCTTGTACAAAGGAGTATCATAACCGAAAGTCCGCTCTTCGGCTACACTGATGTAAAGCCCCAAATCATTCACCACTTTCTTCACCAAAGTACGGGATCTCAGGATTTCAAGCTCATTGTCAAAGTTATTGGTCATTGAGAACATACCCAAATCTTGCATGGCGGCAAGAGGGTTATTGCCCGAACTGCCGCTGCGCTTGTCGTTTTCCTTAATCAGAACAGCAGAACTGACATTGTAAACAGGAGCCTGATAGCGAAGATAAATATAACAGCCTACCAAACATATCAGCACACTGGCTACAAACCAGGGCCAATAAACAAAATATTTGAAAAAGATAGCATACAGGTTGATAGGTTCCTCATTTTTCGATTGCTCGCTATCTAAATTTTGGTCGTCTCGCAACATGGGATGATAAACAAATTAAAAATTAAAAATTAAGAATGAATAGATGTGTATGTGATTGCCAGTTCATAAATCAGGAATCTCGTTATTTGACAAGATTGACTATCAGGCTGGCAATAGAAACCAATATGGAAGTAGCGCTGAACCAGAGAGTAGTACTACTACCTATATCAGAATTCTTAGCTTTGGTTTTATTGGGAGTGACATATAAGATATCATTCTGACGCAAGTAATAATAGGGTGAAAGCACCAAATCGGCATTATTCAGATTCAAAGTGATTATCTCACGTTTTCCTGTGGCATCCTCGCGAATCAGCTTCACATTATCACGAATACCATAAACAGTCATATCACCGGCCATAGCAAGGGCTTCCAGAATATTTACCTTTTCATTACCAACGGTAAACGTTCCCGGACGGGCAACTTCACCCAAGACTGATATCTTGTAATTAGCCATACGTACAGTCACAATCGGACTCTCTTTCAGATAAGGTTGCAACTTCTCCCGAATAAGGTCTTCAGCCTGATTCTTAGTCAAACCACCAACTTGAAGGCGCCCAATGACAGGGAAATCTATTTCACCCTTATTATTCACGAGATATTGCTGCAAAGTGGGCTGCGTAGTAGTATTGATATTGGTCAAGGCAGCATTCAACGGTGTCTGTACTGTCAAATTGAATGGAGCAGCAGCCTGAGGATCAGTAGTATTCACAGTGATACTCAGCAAATCCTTCGGCATGATTTCAGCATCATACAAAGGAAGAGAGTTACTGCCACTATTCACAATTTCAGGGTTCTGCATGTAAGGAACACTCTTATAAGAAGTACAGCCTACCAATACTAAAGGAATAGCCAGTACTAAGAGAAAATTTCTGATTTTCATATTTGTTACTTGTTTTTTAGTAAGAGTAATAATATTATAAAAATAAGTCCCTATTTCCCGAACAGGCGTGCAAAGAAACCTTTCGGCCTTTCCGGTTCTGATTCGTACTCATATCTGCGCATGAGATCTTCATAGGTAAGTTTACGGTTAATCATCTCGTAGATCATTCCCCAGTCGGGAAGACCGCCAAGATTACGATCGTCAATAAATACATCCGCTTTCAGCTTGCGGGAAAAATGATTGTTCAGAGTCTTCTCCTCTTCCGGGTAATCACGGTTGACGGCATAAAATTCAAGGCCACGCTCACGACAAAAAGCAACAGCCTCATCCAAAAGCTTACCCTCACGGACACTCCAGAGGATAAGCTTATGGCGTTCGGAACTCAGTTTTTTTAGGGTATCGATGGCAAAGGGAATCTCACGGCCGATAGAGGGATAACGATGCTCGACTATGGTACCATCAAAATCTACTGCTATAACCAAAATAAAACAGATTGTGTTAAGTTAAATATCAAAGTATACTTGACAAGAAGTCAGAAAAGTAAAAGGAAAAGCATATAAATCAGCCCGAACATTATCAAAAGCCAAAAAAGAAACAGAAATCTCATGCCATTCTTTTTACTCATTCGCAAACACTTGTTCATCATTATTATATATTATCCGCTGACAAAAGTTCTGACAGTAAGCCTATATTGCAATAGAAACCGGGGACAGGAACGCCTGAGGGTGATTTATTGATTTATATTTATTATGCGTAGAATTCAGACGCTCCAAACAAAATCCCCGGTTATTTTTTACTCATCGACATATTCCCATGGATAGGGATTCTCTTCTATATTACGAAGTTCTTCAGCAGCCTCAACCTGTTCGGACGTAAGAGAAGTCTGTCCCCACCCATCTACAATCTTACGGGCAGACTGCAACAACACTTCTTCATAAGTCTCACCATAACAATAGGTCAACAGCCTAACTTTGAGCAAGGAGTCCGGAAGCCGTTCCAAAACATCACAAGCACGCACAAGAATCTCTTGCTTTTTCCGCTCCTTATCACCATAATTGTATATAGTGGCATTGTAACCCATCAAAAGAGCCAGACACAAGTTGGCCTCTTCTTCGATATCGGAACTTTTTGCAGCAAAAAGAGAATCGGATTTTAAAAGAACATCTTTATTCTGACGACAAAAGTCATCAGAATAAAGAGGCTCACCATCCATGCCGAGATACATTAAAGTATGGGCGGCATGCTGAAGCTCAACAGCACGAGAAAGTAAAGAATTCATTTTATAATTGAGATGATATTATTTTATAAACTTTAGATAGGATTTGGGTACTTTGACGCTTGCGATCAAAACGCCCTTGATACGGATAACCACATAAGTTTTGTTAGCTTCTGTAGCAACCTCACCTTCAATTCCACTGAAATCCCCCTTGACAACTTTCACTTTATCTCCAATAGCAAAAGGTTCGTTATCAAAATTAACCCCATCAGGATTCAAATCCATCACAAATATGAAGTCTTCCATCTGCTTATCAGGAACAACCAGCATGGAATGAGTAAATAGATCCTTCATGTAGAAAAGCTGGACATTATAAACATTGGATATGTCGCAAGCGGTTTGTTTAGTAGCACGGATGAAGATTAAATTCCGGATAACAGGAACCTCACTACGTTTACGACGATACTTCAACTGTGATATCACAATTCGCGTGGGAAGATAACAGTCAAGATCCAGTTTCTCTTCGGACTTAAGCTTATCTAAGGATTTTCGGACAGCAAACTCTTGCTTGTCACGAGTGCGGGCAGCAAACCAATATTTTTGATTTTCAATCACTTGCAAAAAGAGAATCGAGGATTTTACTATAGTTCCGGGTGCGCTTCGCGGTTTGAACGAGACATAATCTCTTTCAAACCGTAGCAAATAGATATTTCGACTTAATACGTTATAAACGAAGATATTAAATTCAAAAAAGTGTTTTTTAATCGTTCGTTTAATAGACAACACGATCATGCCTTCAACATGAAATTTGAAATCATAAAAATGAGAGGATATTAAATATATATATTATTAATATTATCACATTGATTACTAATAATATAACTGACGAAAAATGAAATAATAGAAATATTTTTATTAAACATCTTGCACGTTCGAAAAATACCCCTTATCTTTGCGCCCATTAAACGAACGTTTTTTAAACACCCCCTATTTTTTACTATACCATTCTAATTTACTGCATATTACATCTACCAAAAAAGTTTTTATTTCATTTTATTCATCATCCCCTATCCTACATATTAACAATCATAGTATCTTTGCGCCCTTATTTACAAATTAACTGTTTTTAATTAAATAATTTTTCAAAATGAGTAAATCAAAAAAAACGCTGTTAAAAGCGAAGAAACAGGGTTAGTAAAACCAAGTGAACAGAACAGACAATCTTCTGAACAAACGGAAAATAAACCACACAGAGGCCGTCCTAAGGGTAGAAAGGTTAAAGGAATTAACAATAACCAGGAAAGTATGCTGGGAAATCTTTTGGATGGATACATCGAGGGTAATTTCTACGTTGGAAACAATGAAAAGATTCCACCCGAAAAACTCGAATTAGCCCCGTTCATAGAACGCATAGCGGAAACCAAACTCTTCCTAAATGATGACGGAACCCCTATGTCAAAGAGCACTTTAACCAAAATGGCAGAAAAAATGTGGCAAAAGGATAAAAGAGTCAGACACAACGAAAAGCATAAGGAGAAATCACACTCCAGAAGAGGCAGGAATTAAAAAGATACTGTCAAAACAGCAAGACCTACCTTTGCCCCCACGTTAACAAGACCAAGTCAGACTTCAATGAGATGCCGCTTCCTCTTATGCGAAGCGACATCTTTTTTTATGCTATGGCATGGGCTTGAAAACGTAACCAACATTATTATTAATTAA
>OLSH01001114.1_pt1 | contig 15543 bp, 7 predicted proteins | sample 1643221 | NCBI WGS metagenome assembly OLSH01 (sample SAMEA3136681, study PRJEB25190) | human gut metagenome | biome: human gut; feature: human-associated habitat; material: faeces | place: Austria | collected 2013 | reverse complement strand
GTTTGTTAAGTGTTTGTGTACCATGATCTGTTGTAATATCTACACCACGACCATCTGCACCTGCAGGGCCTTGAGGACCTGTCAAGCCAATCGTACCGATACCATCTTTACCAGAAATAGATACTGCATCTTTACCATCTTTACCTGTGATACCAACTTTACCATCGATACCATTTGTACCAGGCATACCAGTAGCACCAGTTGCACCTTGTGGGCCAATGATTGTTACACCATCTTTACCGTTAGTACCATTTTCACCATTAACAACAACTTTATCCAAGTTTGTTAAATCTTTATCTAATGCATAGTTAATAGTTGTATTACCAGTACCATCATTAGTTTGCGTAACAGTCATGTTACGACCAGCTTGGAAATCAACAGAATTTTGATTTCCAATTACTTGGCTAGCGTCACCAGCATGCTTACCTATTTCAGAACCTGCAGTTGTATTTTCCGCAGATGTCTTAGCAGTCCAAGTAGAAGCTGTTGTACCGCCAGTATTCAAAGCGGAGAAGTCGATAACTGCTTTAGTATCATTTACTGCATTACCGTTACCATCATTGTAAGTCAATGTAACAGTTTTATTTGTTGCATCATATTTGTATACATTTGCAGTACCCGCAGCATTAGCTGTACCACCTTTATTTTCAGTAGAACTAGCTGCCACAGTTGTAGGTGCAATATGACGTTCATTTGCTTTCAAAGTATCATGAACAGATTTCAATTGGTCTTCTGTAGCTGCTTGACCAGATGTGAAGTTTGTTGGATCAAATGTTAAGTTTTGTAAACCACCAATCTTACCTGTGCTTGCATTAAGAGTAATGCTATGATCACCATCTACAGTAACAGTTTTATTTGGGCCAAAGGAAATTTTACCGTTGTTTGTACCACCATTTGTAATGGAAGAAATACCTGTTAAATCGCCTTCAACATCTACTTTATATGTATCTACACCATTCACATCACGTTTAGATGCTTTTGTATTTTTACCATCTTCCATATTGATAGCAGATTTAGCTAAGTTTTTAATCTTAGTTTCGCCAGCAGTTGTAATATTGGAGAGATTTTGGTTTGTAATACCAGTGATTTTAGTTGTTTCAGTCAAATCTTTGCCATTACCATCAACATATTTCAATGTTACGGACCCATCATTAGCAACAGCATAAGTATCAGGCTTAATATGTTTTTCATCGCCAAGATTTGCAACTTTATTTGTCACAGTAGCACCAGGTGTAGCACCAGTAGTTGTATCTGGAGATGTAATTGTAATGTGATCTCCATCAGTCTTAATTGTACTACCACCAATTTCTACTGAAGTTAAATCTTTAAGATCTTTATTCAAAGAATAAGTGTATGTATGTTCACCAGTCAAATCTTGTTTAACAGTTAAGTTTTTACCAGCCGCAAAGTTTACTTGATCACCAGGTTTTACAACAGTTGCTGTAGAATTACCATCAAGTGTACCACCGTTTGCTTTAGCATTGGCTTTCCAACCGGAGTTATTGATTGTATCTACTACAGTTTTAACAGTAGCAATACCATCTTTACCAGCTGCACCAGCTTGGCCTGGAACACCAGGTTTACCATCAGTTACTGTTGGAGCTGTACCAAGGTTAACATCAAATGTTACTTTACCATCAGCACCAACGCTAGCAGTTGTATAATCACCACCTGTGAAGTTCAAACCTTTATCAAGTTTTACTGTTTGATCAGCAGTTGTAGTAGTACCATTAGTTGCTTTATAAGTCAATGGAATTTGTTTTGCAGCTTTATTACCATCGAATGTCACTTCATAAGTTGTATTATGATTAGCTGCATCTTCTTTAGGTGTTACCGTAATTGGGTTATCAGCATTTGGTGTGTATGTAGTGCCAGATTTTGTACCACCATTATTAATTGTTACCGCTTCACGAGCTGCATCTTTAACAGCATTACGGGATACGGATACTTCGTATTTAGCACCTGCATCACCAGTATTTTTATTATCAGCTACAGAAATATCTGCAATGTTTGTATCGCCAGATGCAGCAGCTTTTTTAACTACGCTTTCAGTGGAAGCTGTGCCACCTGTTGCATTAGCAGATACTGTATAGATATCATGACCATCAGCACCTTGAGTCTTCGCAACAGTAACACCAGTACCTTGTACAACTTCAGTTCTTAAGCCTTTAATTTGGCTATAGTTAACTGCATCTTTATCATCTGTACCAGGAGCAAGATTTGTGATCTTAGAATTTCCCATATTTAAGGAGCCACCAGTGATATTGATGGAGTTACTACCAAATGTCATTGTAGGACCAGTTGTAGTATTAGAAATAGAGTTAATACCTTTTAAATCTGCATTTAAGGAGTATTTATATTCTTGATCACCATTTGCAGCAATAGTTTGTTTTACTTTTAGATTATCGCCTGCACTATAAGTAACTTGTGTGCCAGGTTTAACATTACCTACACTTGGAGTACCATCTGTGTTACCACCAGCAGTTGCTTTCCAGTAGGAATTGTTTATAGCTTGTACAACATTTTGTGTTGTAGCCACGCCATTGGTAGTAGGTTCTTTCGCCTTACCATTATCGTTGGCGATATCAGCACCTTTAGTAAGTTCTACTGTAATCCCACTAGCATTAGCAGTCGTAGAAATTAAATCTTTACCCTTAATATTCAATGTACCATTTTCTAATCGTACATCGCTATCGCCACTATTACCAGCATATTTTAAGTTAACGCTTCTTAATTGAGCTACGTTAACAGCATCAGTATCTTCTTTACCTGCTGCAAGGCCTGTGATTTGACGAGTTGCAGTCGCGCCATTACCAACAGCTACTGCACCAAGAGTAGAGGTTTGAGCTGTACCAGTTAAACCACTATATGTATTTGTGCGAGAATCAGCTGGATTGAAGCCTTGCACACCTGCAGCTGCAGTTGTTGCAGAATTAGAGCCAAGAGCTACACCGTCTGCAATATCAGCTTTACTGCCTTCACCAATTGCAACAGTAGCTTTACCATCAGTTGCAGCTTGGTAACCTATTGCAACGTTGTGTTCACCAGCTGCAGTGGAACGAACACCAGCCGCAAGCGATTCCTTACCAGTTACTGTATTGGAACGACCAAATGCAGCAGATGTATTACCACTTACGGTATTAGATAGACCAACTGCAGCGCTTTCATAACCAGCTTTATTATTTGTACCAATAGCTGTAGCACCAGGTCCAGTACCTTCAGAAACACTACCAACTACTGTAGCATTTGGACCAGTAGCCTTAGCTTGATTACCAATGGCTGTTGTACGTGTATCAGAAGCAACCGCTTGATTACCAATTGCAGTAGCCTGTGCATTTGTTGCTTGTGCAGAATCACCAAATGCAGCAGCACTTTGACCAGTTGCTTGAGAATTTTTACCAACAGCAGTACCATTTAGTCCAGAGACTGCAGAACCGCTACCAACTGCTACAGCATAATTTGCTGTTGCTGCAGATCCATTACCAACAGCAATAGAATCTGTATTATCAGCACTGGCTAAATTACCAACAGAAATTGCACTTTCTGCTTTAGCTTTAGATTTATAACCAACAGCGATTGCTCTTTCAGCACTTGCTTCTGCAGAGGACCCTAAAGATGTTGCATAGTTCGCAGAAGATTTTGATAACGTACCAATGGCGATAGCACGAAATGCACCAGCTGATGTTTCAGCTTCGCGGCCAATAGCTTGAGAATCTTCAGCATAGCCTCTTGCACCAGAACCAATAGCTGTCGCATAGTTTGCAGTAGCCTTAGTTTGGAAACCCAAAGCAGCTGCATATTCACCACTTGACTTAGAACCAGAACCAACAGCTGTACTATCTTTGGATGTTGCTTCTGTTTGGTTACCAATAGCAATAGCTGCTTCTTCACCATTTGTTTTAGCTTGACGCCCCAAAGCGATAGCTGCTTTACCATTAGCATTGGATTGGTCACCAATTGCGATAGAGAAATTAGTATTAGCATACGCTGAGTTACCCCAACCACTACCAATCGCAATAGAGGCATCAGCACTTGATACACCCCCACCACTAGTATTATTAGCTGCGTCTACATAATCAGGTAACATGCTACCTGTCGCCACTAATGCTGCAAATACAGTAGCTAAAACTTTTTTCTTACCACCATTGTTTTTCGCTACTTCAGATACTACAACGTAGCATTCTTTTGTTTTGCTCCAAACAACTTTAAAGATCTTATTCATATTTCTATGAACCCCTTTCTTTTTCTCTTTCTTTAAGACACTTATAATCCTTAAATTAATCCCTATTCAATAGAAATAAAAATCATTGTGTGAAGAACATTTTCTCATGTTTCACTTTTCATTCATCTTACTTCATGTACATACTATAACAAAAAATTTTCTTTTTGTAAAACATTTTCTCTCATTTTTTTCTCATAAAATTTGAAAAATGTTTTATTTTTTAATTTTTGTTAAAAAACGGTGTATTTTTTACACATTTTTGTACGATTTTTTTCAATTTCAGTAAACATATATTAATCATTTTCGATTTATTTACTTACTAAAATATTAACAATCACGATTTCTTCATAAATATGATGTTAATATGTTTATGTACTACAAGTTTTTTCGATATATTGTAAAATGCTATTAAATCATGTTAAATAAGGATATAAAAATCATTACCTATCAGGAAAAACAAGAGTTTAAATTAGCGAAACTTATCAAATATACATCATAAAGAATGAATGAGTTATTCATGAATTTAGTTGCGAGCCCATCTATAATAGTTAAATTTAAAATTTCTCTATTTTCTCTATTTATAGTTATATATATCTATGAAATGCCAGTTCTATGATCCTTTTAATTTGCTATATATAGTTATATATAGGGATATAAACTTTCACCATAAAACCATGTAGTATGATATACTAATCTACAGTAATACATGAGGGAGTGTAGAACAAAGGGGTTAATTATGAAAAAAGAAACTAAAAAAAATAAGGCCGCATCAGCCTCTGCTGAAACGGCAACAAACAAGAATGTCGTATCTAAACCGGATGTAACGGATACGACAACGCATACTATGGACGTGCCTACGGATGTGGAAAAGGGCATTAACGATTTAAAGGCGTCCTACGATACGTTCCTATATATTTCAAAGCCATTTTCTAGCACGAATATTAATAATTTGTATGCTAAGGCTAAGATTTATGGGCTTGATCCGGTGGCGCCGAACAAGGCGCGTGTGTTAGAGCTTGGCGCATCCTGCGGCGGTAACATCATCCCACAAGCGATGTACTACCCTACGGCGACTTTCACAGGCATCGACCTATCCGGCGTACAGGTGGAGCACGGCAAGGAGATCATCGAATCCATCGGCCTTACGAATGTGACGCTACTTGAAAAAAACATTATGGACGTGGATACGAATTTCGGCACCTTCGATTACATCATCGTTCATGGTATCTGGTCTTGGGTACCGGACATGGTGAAAGACAAAATTCTTGATATTTGTAGCGAGAATTTATCGAGCCGTGGCATCGCTTATGTATCGTATAATACGTACCCTGGCTGGAAGCGGTTGGAACAATTGCGCGATATCATGTTGTACGCGGATAAACGGGCGGAAGATAAAGGTTTATTAGAACGCACGTTGTATACGAAGAGTGTGTTAAAGCTTGTAGCGGAAACGATGAACAGCGACGATCGTTCTCGGGCCCAATCGAATTACAAGATTAACAACATCAACCGCGTGTTACAATCTAATGATTATTACGTTGCACACGAATACTTGGAAACATACAATGATCCAGTGTATGTATCTGATTTCATCGAACGATCTCGTCAACACGGCTGTGCCTATGTAGGTGACGAATCATTACAACGATCCTTCATTACCTGGCTTTCAGGAGACGTGGAAAAAAACATTTCCACCCTATCTAACGGCAATTACATCGACAAGGAACAGTTCTACGATTACGTGTACGACACGCAATTCCGCATGAGCCTATTGACGAAACTGTCCAACGAAGGCAAGATCAACCACGACGAAACGGTAACCCAAGACATCTTGAACAACCTGTACTTTATGGCGCCGTCTAGAAATGTGAAGGGCGTTCCTGATGACTGGACCAATACTGTTCACATCGCTATCAAGGTGTTGATGGATACGTTCAAGGAATTTACCGTTCAGGATATCGTCAACTATATTAGTTCCCACTATCCGGGCTATGTCATCGATGGCGATGTATTATATCAACGTCTGTTCCTACTCATCGTGACTGACAACCTCAACATTTACGGTTCTTCCTATCCTCGCACGCCGTTTATTGAAAATGAAAGCTACATCCCAGAGCGCTTTATTAAATACATCGAAACCATTGTGGAAAAAGGTGGCAGCCAATACCTCACACCGGGTAACATGTACAACCAAGTGGACGGGGACGTCGACAATGGCCTATTATATGTGATGAAACAATTGGCTAAACCAATCTCTCGGGCCGATTTAATCGCCAACCTCGACGAAAATCTAACTGTTAACCGCACCACTAAGGACGGCCATAACTACGTTGTACCGACCGAAGAATACATGGACGAAGTGTTGACACACATTGAAATGCTGGGGTATTTTACGAAATAATTTGAATATGAAAACGAGGCAACGACCATATGGCCGTTGCCTCGTTTTGTTGTTTTTATAATATATAGTTTTAAAATGACTATTTATAAGAGTCCAATAAATATGACTCTGTTGGATTATAAGAATCACCTAAAACTATACGTTCATATTCACCTAAAATAAATTCTCTTTTAATTTTCCTTTTTATCGTCTCATTTCTAAAGAGCATTATTATAGTTCCAATAAGGCCTGCAAAATCGATTTCTTTTAACACTTTTGCATTCCCAAAATAAGCTCGTACTGCATGAATAATTACATCACTACCTGTAGCAATAATATTAGAGTATTCTAATATTTTCATTGTTTTTACATGATATAATTCTCTTTCTCGATGATCTGTAGAAGGACAGGTAAGCATATGTACAGAACTGATGAGTATATTAATAAGATTATAAATCTGATAAGACATACCAAATTTAATGATATCCCCTGCGCTAATATATTTAGTTAATTCCTCTGCATATCGATTATTAAGTATTAAATTAGCCCCTGGAATTTGAATGCCACAAGGTGTATAGAGATCCGTACCTATATGAATAACCTGCTTTATCAATGCGGCTACAATAGAAGTCGCATCATTATCAAGTCTAGAAGATGCAGCTTTTAAAGTTTCTATAGTTGAACAAATATCTCCTATACAAGGATTTTTTAAATTTGCATCATATTCTACATGACATGTAATAGGAATAGGTAAAGGTAAAGGACCTTTCGCCCTACAAGTAATTGTATTAGTAAGTATATTAGATGTACCTAAAACCAAACCAATTATTGGATCATGACCAAAAGTAGCAAATCGATGATTCGCTTCTTTAAAAAATCCATGATTTATACCTTTAAATCTCGTAGCATCATAGGGAACTCCACGAGTAGTACATATTTGCATTAATGGTGCATAATAAACATCTGGAGTCGTATCTACTCCATCATTTAACTTGCCTAATAATCTATCTTGTAGTTTATGTAATAGATCTTCCTTTTTATTTTCTGCCCCTGCTGGCTCAACTTTAGTAAGTGCATTAATTACATATATCCTAATACATTGCAAAGCTGTCGCAGTGAATAGAAATGCAATATCTTGTCGATTCAACGAAGTACGCTTAGCAAATTCTTCATCTAAATCATTCAGTATATTTGTTGTATTAATAGCAATAGAGTGTAAACGTTCTACCTCTTTTTGTTTATCATCTAACGAACTAATCGTATTATCTAACGCTTGTACAGTAGCATTTTTTCTGGCTAGTAATTCATCTATGGTACTCATCCCAAATCACCTACACGTTCTTGATAATAAGCAATAACTTTTTCATGTTCTATCACTTTAGAAATGCATTCATCATAAAGATTTATGAGATTTTGTGACTCTTTATCTCCTTTAGATTTTAATATATCCATATTCTTTCTACATTCAGATATCTTTATCTCCCACATTTTTTGTGCATTTTCAAAACCTCGATTCTCAATGGCTTCAATTTCTTTTTCCCGTTTTTTTAGCATTTTCCAAGTAATAGGACCTATTATACCAAGGGCGATACCGGCTAGGCCAAGTCCTAAAGCTAATGGCACTCCACCTACTATTCTACCGATACCACTTCCTGCTGTTTTTAAAAAACCACTTCCTATTGCACCGGTTACTCCACTAGCTACAGTACCTAGTAACCCACCTGCTGCTGTTCCTATTAATCCACCTGCAGTTGCACTTCTCGTTTTACTTGTATCTTTAGAGTTATACTGCTCCATTTCACATTTTAATTTTTCTTCATATACTTCTTTATATCTTGGTATATCTTTCTCTAGTTTTTTTAAGTACTCTAACTTTTCATCTATTAAGTTACTAAAACGTTCTTTATCCAAAGTATACTTCGATATTAATTGCGCTTCGCATTCTTTTATTTCTTCTAAAATAGGTTCATAGATTCTCGCAGCCCGTTCTATTCCTCTTTTTTCAGCCTCTAATTTTTTATTTTTCCCTTTACCAAACAATAATGACAATATCCCACTACCAACCAATAATGGTAACATGTTTTCATCCCCTTCAACACAAATTTAACACTAACATCATTAGTATCACAAAAGCTCTCTATTGATACTAATTTAGAATACATAAAATCAACACATAACTTCCTATATATTCTCTTATTATATTATAATATATTCTCTTATTATATTATAATCTATACTTATCAATATTGGTATTTAAAATTCATCTTATGGAACCTAAAAAGGAGCTGTAACAAAACAGCTCCTTTTTATACTATTCATTAATCTATCCTATATAAAACATAATCCTAAATTGGAATTACGTTCTAATAAGTGTTTATCTTATTTTATATGCACCAGCTTTCCTAAAAGCATAAGAAATTTCAGCATTATTTGTCGATTTATATAATTCTTCGTTCTGTTCCCCAAGCATGATATCTCTATAGTAAAAGTCGCGTAAGTTATTGCTTGTCTTTACATTAACCATTCGCGTATATCGATTGCTAGGATTAGTTGTGGTAAAAGCAATACAGCCTTTATCAAGTGTTTCTAAAGGTCTTAGGTTATGAGATGTAAATATTAATTGGCCTTCACCTTTCTCTGAAATGATTCGTAAAATCTCACCAAGTAGATATTCAAAGATACCCGAGTCTAGCTCATCTATGGCAACAGTAATAGATTTTCTATTATAGACAGAAATTAATAGACCTAAAACGGAAATAATTTTACGTATCCCTTCAGATTCATATTTTAATGGAATATATGTATTTGATTTATAGGATACTAACTCAAATCGCTCTCCGTCTTGATTATCCTGCAATTTTTCCTTACCTAGTGTTTCTACACCTATAGTTAATCCTGGTACAATTTGGGTTAATACCAAATTCATCATAGTTATACTATCTCTAATATCTTGTACAACGGCTATAGGAAATACATTAGGTTGATTTAAGGATAATCCAATCGTACCTACAATATGTCTCGTATCAGCCCGATAGTTAATCTCTAATGGTAGTGCATCGAGACTAATTAAGCCACTATGTTCCGTTGTTACTACAAATAAATCATGATTTCCATACTTCACTAAATCTGTCAAAATCGAATAGACTAATGCAAAATCTTGATTTGATTCCATCACTTCATTACGACTATGAAGTCGTTTCATAAACTCAGGAGAGAAAATAAAGGATCGTGATTCCGCATTCGCTTGTTTTTTATTTACGATTAGATCTGTAATATCATCAATATCACGACCAACTAGTAAATCTAATTTTGATTTAGGTTTAAAGATTTGCTTAGCCGGTACATTCGTGTCAATTAAAACACTTTTTCTAATATTGGTTTCTATACTTTCAAGCTTATATTGTAAGCGCTCTTTTGTAATACAAATACGATGTTCTCCATCTCTGGTATCATCCGATATATTACTTTCACCAGTAATCGATGAAGTAATGCCTAATTCCACCTCATAATCTACTAAAATATGTTTATGATTATCCTCTATTAACAATTCAAAATTTAATTCACACGTATGAGAGGCAGAGGATATATTGATATAATCACGAATTGTAGAAGGCAATTTTTGGCCTGTAAGTAATAATTTTAAAATGCTGATTGCATCTATAAGTGCCGTTTTACCGGAACCATTTTGACCATATATACCTAATAGACTTGATTTATAGTCCTTTCTTGTATTTATGAAATTGATACGACCGTGTTCAATATTCTTTATATTATCTATCGTCATAGATGCTAAACGAATATATTTGGTAGTGTTCATATACTTACCTCCTAGTATGCTAAGTGTAACACACCAACCATTTATATTCAATTAAATTGCAAAAACGATATTTTATATTACGATTTACTATTTTAATTTACGTTTTGTAATACTACAAATAAAAAACCGATACAAACTCTACTACTAATCGCTAGAGTTCGTATCGGTTTTTTCTCTATATATTATTTTTTATTCACTCTAACTCGTTCAATTGTCGGTTGTCCTTGGCTATTTTTAGCCACTGTGTCAACGCGGAACAATGCCATTTCTGGACTGAATTCTGTTACGAGTTGTTCGTCTACTTGTACGCCGTTTTGAAGGGCACGATATACGATTTCTGCAAATTCGTAGCGAGTTAACAAGCGATCACCACCAAATGTACCATCTGGGTATCCTTCTACTAAACCACGACGGGATAGGTCACTCACTGCTTCATATGCCCAGTGGTTGCTAGCCACATCTGGGAATAATGTAGTGCGGTCTGCTTTCATATGCGTACCTGCCACATCGTTTAAGAGGGCTGTCAATTTTTGGATTTGTGCATTTTGAAGAGCTACGGTTTTCTTAAGTTCTAGCACCTCTTTACCGATGGCCACGCGAGAACGAGATACATTGCTATGAGCACCGACTTTCACAGAAAGACCTGCATTCACAACAGTTTCCCCATTACCTACAGTGGAACCTACGCTCAATTGAACGTCCTCATTAGGACGATAGAACGCGCCTAGTGCAGCAGCATTACCATTATGGTAATGACCATAACCAGCCGTAAAGTCCCATTTTGCATCTGGATCAAAGTCGAGCGGATGAAGGGCCGCCAATGCAGCCGAACCAGCTACGGCCTTGTTAACGCGTTTATCTAAGTGGGATACATCTTTTTTAAGATTCGTTACATCCCCTTGAACGTTGACAGTATTGTTTGCATTCACGGATATCATGTCATGTAATCGTTTAAGTTGTGCCACGTTTACCGCATCAGTATCATTTGTACCAGCCGCAACGGATGTGATTTGACGCGTTACACCATTTGCTACATCACCAACGGACACAGCAGATGCTGTGGATTTCCAGGTAGCAGATGTATCGGTAGATGGCGCGTTAGTAAGTATATCATAACCAACTGCACCTTCGGCTACTGTCGCCTCAGAACCACTACCAAGTGCTACACCACCTTCGGTGGATACGTCTGTGTTATGACCAAGAGCCACTGCATCGTGAACTGCTGTTGTCGTTCCATTGTCGCTAGAGCCAATAATAACGGTATTATTAGCACCTGTTACGGTACGGTTATCGCCGACGATAACTGTATTCTTTGCATCGGACACGGTATTCTTAGAACCGATAGCCGTCATATGTTGCACCTTAGTGCCGATATTGCCAACGCCGAGGGCTAAATTGTCCTTGCTTTGGTCACCACGTACGCCGGTAACAATATTATTTACACCGATCATGGATGTGCGCAATGTATAGTCTGCCTTATTGCCGCCACCAAATGCCATGGTAGCACCAGCACCATTAGAGGATGTAACAGCAGTTTTCAATTTGTCTGCAAAATCCTTCGCGGACGTAGCGCTTTCACCAGGCGTGCTGAACGAAGCACTGGAATTAGTGATTTCATTACCTGCACCATATACAAGAGCACCATTAGAATTCGCCACACGGTTGGCAACGCCAGTAATCGCCGTTGCTACACCTGCCGTGGAACCACCACTTGTAGATTCAATGCTATTGAAAGCACCATTTACGGTAGCCCCAAAATTTTGAGTAGGTGTTGAGAAACGACCGCCTGTGTAGGAGGAACTAATGACATTATATGTACCAGTAGTAGTGGTGAAAGCACCATTGCTAAAGCTATTAGCACCAACTGTTGTTGCATACACGTTTAAACTGGCACCACGGGTACCATTATTATCTGTATCTATCGTAGTATCACCAATAGCACCGCGATAATTATGGGATCCAATCATAGTACTGCCCGTACGAGCAAATGTGTTATTACCAATCGCAACAGAACCCACTACCTTAGATGGATCTGCCGGTACACGAGCAGAGGACCAAAAGTTACCAGAATATGATGTTTGCCCCATCCCTACGGCGGCTTCCGCACCACCTGCCATATTTTCAACATGCGCATTAGCACCAATAGCTACGCTGCCATTTTGACCGACATAGTTTTCAATCTTTGCCTTATTACCGACTGCAATATCTTGCGTATTGTTGGCACTACTGCTAGTCCCATAAGCAACACCATTACCAGTACCTACCGTGACATCCGCCGCACTAGCCACACATAAACTAGACAACAACATACCATTAATCAATATCGCCAATAAGCGTTTCCGTTTGTTCATAATCTTCCCTCTCTATTTACAAACAAATACATAATACGATCTCTCACTCATCATTCTTTCATGATGTTTACATGAATTATATTAACATATTTTAAATATTTGTAAATGGTTTATTTATAATTATCTTAAAATAATTAACACATTTATAAGATAATTAATACAATAAAAAACGGATAGCTAATCGCAATGGACTAACTATCCGCTTATATACTGAGGTTGTTATGAATAATCTGTTTATATTGTACAGCTATCTGAGTATCTCAATATTATCTGTTATTTAATTTTTGTACGAGCATATCTACTGTTTCTTGTAACTTTTTGTTTTGAGCTTCTAAAGTATCAACCCGTTGTTCGAGAGCGTTATAGGAAGCAGGAGAGATTTTTTGTAGCGTTTTGTTTTCGCCGAATTTGTAGGATACGCCAAGGTTGGCCATGATGCGGTCACTAACGGTGGCACCTGCTGTGAGGAGCAAGTTTTCCTTTGGATAGTAACCCACACCAAGGGCTAGGGCATTGGCATCTTTGTAGTGTCCATAGCCGCCCATCACTTGTACACGATTATCTGGATCAAATTGCATTGGATGTAATGCAGCTAGTGCCGCAGCACGAGCATCTCCTTTATTGGCATCTTTTCCAATATTGCTAATTTTATTGTATAGATTATCGATTTGTTGGTTCGCACCGTATAATTGGGAACCATTGATGGCATCTGTAGAATCCGCACTAACGCGGCCTGCCGCTACATGAGTGATGGTCCGTTCTTGACCGGTAGCACCTACAGACACAGTGGATACTGGCGCCGTACCAGCAAAGTTAACGGTACCGCCTGCATAGGTATAGCTTGGGGTGCTCACCACATCTGTGCTTTCAGCAGTGGAATGGCTGCCTAGAACTACCGCATTATCTAACGTTGTCGTTACATGATCACCTAGTACATAGGTATTGTTTGCAGTCACATGATTATACGCACCAACCACAGCATTACTTTCACCTTTCAACTCTGCATTATGGCCTATGCCATAGTTAAAATTACCATCCACTGTAGAGTTAGAGCCAATCAACACCGTATTATTACCCGTGCTGCCACCTGCTTGACCAGAACCAAGCCATACGTTTTTATTACCCTTAGCATTAGAACCGGCAAAAGCACCGATAGCAATTGTATTGGATATGGTCGAGTTAAACCCAGCAGCGAAATTACCAAGGAAGTTATAATCGCCCTTGCCATTTAAAAAGGTTTTCGAACCAAGTGCGACATTGGCGCCGCCACTGGACCCATTCAACGATATCCGGCCAATAGCGATATTATTGCCCTTTGCATTAGGATCGTTAGGGTTTTGATATGGATTGCCATTACTAGTACCCGCTTGTCCACCAAGGGATACATTGTCCGAATTAGTAAAGTTAGAATTTCCTGGTATGCCGATATTATAGGCTGCACCACCTGTTGAAACGATAGGTGTATCGGCGGCCTGCACTAGGCCCATAGAAGATACACTAAATACACTAACCATTGAAACAATACATAATTTTGTTGCGTAATTCATATTACGACCCTCCCACACTTTCAAAATGTGTTGCTATACTCCCGCTAGCGTTCTCGAGGCACCATAAATTTCAGCCACCACATAAGGGTTCCCGCAGGTACTCAATTTGGCGAGTATCCGTTTCGTATAATCTAGATGTTCTAACAAAGCATCGCGTAGTTTACGTTGCACGTGGTCAGGGGAATGAAATACGAGTATAGGATCAAAGTCTCCTATGATGATATACGTTGTATGTGGTTCTGGTCCTGGCTCAATGCGGTATTGAAATGGAATGATAACGTTGAATAAACCATATACCACATCACGCCCGATGGGTTTGCGCGATTTCAGGCTCGCAAAAGTCATGTTCGGACTCATCGTTCTAGGGTCCGTATACATCGGCTTTGACCGCCTCGACGATTGAATGCCGTTTGCTAGAACTCCCTCGTGGTGCGCTACTTCTCTCAATACCATCTTAATGGATTTATGGATGATTTCACGCCGACCATCTACATAGTAACACGCGGTACAATCACCGCCGTCAATATAGATTGGGATCAAGCAACATATATGGTGATCTACATCGCCATATATTGCATTTGGATTACAAGAAATTGATTCGTTATTACTTACATTTGCACACGTTGTATTCAACATTATCTTAACCTTTCTGTAAGATTAATAAATAGTCAGTAATAAAATAAGGAATTCCTCTTGTAAAAGCTTATAAATAACACGTGTTATAGTAGGTGCTTTAGCAGCACTTATGAGTTAATTGTATACCTATAATTACAAACTGTAAATATATAAATTAAAAAATATTTTAGATTTTTTAAAGTTACTTATAACTATGCATATTTTGCATATCTTGCATATTGAATTCTTTGTTATCCGCTACCATCATATAGTACCGCAATTGGTCGATGGCCTTTTGATGGCGTTGTTGCACAGCCTGTCTAGACTGATGTGTTTCACAGCCTATGTCTACGCAGCTCTTGCCATCTCGATATAGGGCATACAATAACTGTTGTTGCTGCCGTGGCAGTTTTCTGAAAGCAGACCACAGACGATTGCGCAATTCGTCTTCTGTCACCGTACCGATAATATCTCGTTCAAGATCCACATCGCTAGGGAACTGATCCATCGCTGGCTCTGATACATCATCACCGGTACATAGAGGCAAGGTCAACTCGTGGCGCCACTGATGAGCTGATTGTTTATAAAAATTAAGATAACCATAATGAATG
>OLSH01001097.1_pt1 | contig 15868 bp, 15 predicted proteins | sample 1643221 | NCBI WGS metagenome assembly OLSH01 (sample SAMEA3136681, study PRJEB25190) | human gut metagenome | biome: human gut; feature: human-associated habitat; material: faeces | place: Austria | collected 2013 | reverse complement strand
GTCAATACTAAAAAAACCTATAATTTGACATTTTTAAGAAATCTTAGAACGATTTTATTGAGTTTTGGAAAAGAAAAAGTTCTCATTATTGTAATAATGCGAACTTTTTTAAATTATTTGGAAGTAACAATTTTTACAAAAATTGAAAATTGATATTAAATTTTAAAAGTTAGAAAAAATACAAGAATTAAATTTTTGAAAAGGTGAAAATAAAAAGGGATAGAAGCTAGAGAATATAAGTTGAAATCTATTTATTTTAAATAAAACTATTAATTGTTAGTTTTAAATAAAAAATATTACAAAATATATAAAAGTGAATAAAAATAAAAAATGGAAATATATAAAATGAAAAAATAAAAAAAAAACATCTTAAAATAAAAGTCAAGGAGCAAGGGGAAAGTGAAAAGACAAAGTCCAAAAATTCTAATGATAGGATTGCAATTTCTATTTTACTTATTAATAAACAGCTTTTTTAAAGTACCAGCCTATATTGCGTATAATACTTTCTTCATCTACCTTCTTTTGAATATTACTAAAAAAATGCATTCCTTTAAAACTGTACTCATCTGGGAGGAAGTTAAGAAACAACTTTATGTACATATAGAGTATTTAGCAGTCATGATTATTAACGATATAGCTTTTTGTGGTGTTGAATATATACCTGTTCATTTAATAATAGGAGCAACATTTACTTTTTTTAATCTTTTGATAATTAGCCTTATAAGAAAAATTTTTAGAAGAACATTAGAAAAAAGATTGATAATAATAGGAATAGGGCATACAGCAAGAGAACTTACTAGAGTAATAAAAGAGAATGATTTTACTATGTATAATCTTTTAGGCTATATAAGCGCTAATACTTTAAAGGGAATAAATCAAGATACTGTAATAGATGAAAGAAAAATATTGGGAGATTGTAGTGATATAGAAAGAATTATTATAGAAAATAATGTAAGCGAAGTGATAATAGCCCTTCCGTTAGCAGATAATAATCAAATGGCAGAAATAATAAATAAGCTTGATGGAAAGGTAGAAAGAATAAAATTTACTCCAGAATTAAATGGAACATATACTTTCAATTCTGAGATAGAGGATTATGATGGAATAATGCTGATATCTTCATACAATGGAATGAATAAAACGATAAATAGATTCCTAAAAAGAAGTTTTGATATTGTAGCTGGAATAGTAGGCTGCATAGTTTTAGGAATACTCTATTTAATATATGCGCCAAAAATAAAGAAGGATGGAGGAAAAGCAATCTTTTATCATACTAGAATAGGAAAAGATTTGAAGTCTTTTAAGATGTATAAGTTTAGAACTATGTATGTTGATGCTGAGAAAAGATTAGAAGAGATGTTATTTAAAGATGAAAAACTTAGAGAAGAATATTATAAGAACTTTAAACTTAAAAATGATCCAAGAGTAACAGAGGTAGGGAAATTTTTAAGAAAAACATCATTAGACGAATTCCCACAATTTATAAATGTAATAAAAGGAGAAATGTCATTTGTAGGTCCAAGACCTGTAGTGCAAAAAGAAGTGGATATGTATTATGGTGAAGAAAACAGCAGAAAGATATTTATGGTAAAACCAGGGATAACAGGAATGTGGCAGGCAAATGGAAGGTCAGATGTAGAGAACTATGATGAGAGAATAGCGCTGGATCTTTATTATATAAGAAACTGGTCATTATGGCTGGATGTGACAATAACAATAAAAACAATAAAAAATGTTATTGGAAAAAAGGGGGCATATTGATATGGAACCTTTAGTAAGCATAATTACCCCAGTATATAATGCAGAAGAATTTTTAGAAGAAACCATATTATCAGTTTTAGATCAAACATATGAAAATTGGGAATTGATATTGATAGATGATTGCTCAAAAGATGATAGTTATAAAATTATAGATAAATATTTAAGAAAAGATAAAAGAATAAAATACCTAAAAAATAAGAAAAATAGTGGCCCAGCTATTACAAGAAATAATGGGATAAATATTTCTAAAGGAAAATATATAGCTTTTTTAGATAGTGATGACCTTTGGTATAAAGATAAATTGAAAAATCAAATTAACTTTATGGAAAAGAATAATAAGAATATTTGTCATGGAAATTATGAAATGATAAGTAAAAATTCAAGTGTTTTGAAAAAAATAATTACAAATAAAGAATTAACTTATAAAACGCTTTTAAAAGAAAATCAAATAAAAACTTCTTTTTTGATTATTAATAAAGAGAAGATTAATAAAATATATTTTCCAAATATAAGACATGAAGATTTTGCTTTCTTTTTAGATATTTTAAAAAATAATAATGAAAAGTCAGTAAGAATAGATGAAGTAATTGGGCAATATAGAGTTCAAGAAAAAAGTATATCTTCAAATAAGTTAAAAAGTGCATTATGGACATGGAAAATATATAGAGAACATGAAAAACTAAATTTGCTAAAGAGCTGTTATTATTTTTTTAATTATGCTTTGAGGGGAATAAGAAAATATAGAAATCCAAAAATATAAAGTTATCGAAGAAATGAAAGGAAAATTTAATTTGAAGAAAATATTATTAATTGATGGTATCTATCCAATAAATACTAGAAATTTAAGAATATACAAAACTTTAATGCAAAAATATAACATAAAATTTTGTGCGTGGAATAGAAGTAATTTTCAATACAATGATAAAAATAATTTTATTTATTCAAGTAATGAAGGATATGGGAAAAAAATAAAAAAATTATTAGGGATGAAGGCTTATTTAAGTTTTATAAAACAGACAATAAAAGAATATAAACCAGAACTTATAATTGCTTCTCAATGGGATATGCTTTTATTAACAATATTGAGTGGATTTAAAGGAAAAATAATTTATGAAAATTTGGATTTACCAACAAGCTCAAATAAATTTATATTATTATTTTTACTAAAGCTAGAAAAGTGGATGTTAAAAAAAATAGATGGGATAATTTTTGCTTCAAGATTTTTTCTTCCAATATATAAGGAAAACAATATAAAAAAGTTGTTATTGGAAAATTTACCATTAAAAGAAATTAATTTTCAAAAAGAAATTGATATACAAAGAAGGAATAAAATAAGGATTTCCTTTATAGGAGGATTAAGATATTTTGAAACAATGAAAAATTTATTATTAGCTATACAAAAAAATAATAATATTGAACTTTATTTAATAGGAAGAGGAGCTGAAAATAATAAATTTAAAAATTTTATTAAAGAAAAAAAATTAAAGAATATCTTGTTAATAGATAGTTATAAGTATGAAGAAATAAAAAAATTTTATGTTAATACAGATTTGATATGGGCTGTTTATCCTAATAAAGATTATAATGTTAAATTTGCAATTTCAAATAAATTTTTTGAAAGTATTTTATTTGAAAAACCTTGCTTTTTTGCTAAAAATACACAATTAGGAAACTTAGTACATGAAAATGGAATAGGCATTGTGGTAGATCCATATAATATACAAGAAATAAAAAATATAATTAATCAATTAAATAAAGAAAAGATTTTAAATTTGCAAAATAATATAAAATTCTATAAAAATAATCAAAAATTGTATTGGGAAGAATCTGAAGAAGAACTATTAAAATTTATAAAGAATATAGGAAAATAAACTGTAAGAATATTTATAATTTTATAAAATCAAAAATGAAAGGTAATAAAATGAAAATATTATATATATCATCTTTAGTTTTTAGAGAGGCTAGTTCTGCATCTATAAGAAATATGGGATTAATATTAGGATTAAATAAACTTGAATTAGGGGTGGATATTTTGACAATAAAGTATCCAACACTTGAAATAGATCAATATTTAGTAAAAAAGAATGATAATAGAGTTTTTCAATCAGAATTGAAAATTTTAAATTATTATTATGAACATTTAAATAGAAGTATTAAAATTGATGGAAAAATAAAAAATATAAATAAAATATTTAAATTATTGAAAGGTTTAATAAAAGAAATTTATTTTTTTCCTGATGTTGATAAAGAATGGATAACAGAATTTAATAAATTAAATATAGACTTTGAAGAATATGATCTAATAGTTTCATCTTCAGATACTAAAACTTCACATTATATAGGAGAAAAAATAAAAAAATTATACCCAAATGTAACTTGGTTTCAAATTTGGGGAGATCCTTGGAGTAGTGATATAGGATTAAGCAGATTAAAAAAGATTAGAGCCAAATTTAAGGAAAAAGAGTTACTAAAAAAAGCAGATAGAATATTTTATGTATCTCCTTTTACACTAAACGATTTGAAAAATATGTATCCAAAATTTAGTAATAAAATGAAATACATTCCAAGAGGTTACTTAGAAGAAGTTAAAGGTAGTTCTAAGAGCGAAAAAGATAAAATTATTATAACATATACAGGAGTTTTGAATAAAAATAGAAATATATTACATTTTTTAAAATTACTAAAAGAGTATAATGATAAAAGTTTAAAGAATATAGAATTTAATATATATGGAAATGTAGATGAAAATCTTTTAAAGAGTATAGCAGTTTTTTCTTTTGTTTATTATAAAGGAAGTATTTCATTTGGAGAAATAAAAGAAGTTTATAAAAAATCAGATTATTTATTGTTTATTGACAATGGAAATAATACTACTCAAATACCTGGAAAAATATATGATTACTTAGGTACAGATAAAAAAATAATTTGTTTATTTAAAAATAAAAATGAGCTATATAAATATTTTAAAAATGAACTCAAAGTATTAACTTATCAAGAGAATGAAATTGATATATTAGAAATTTTAAATTCTCCAGAAAGAGTAGTAGATAAAAGATTTTCAAATGATATTATTGCTAAAAAATTAATTGAGTATTATATGGAGATGAAAAAATGAAAGTAGGATTAATATTTGGAACAAGACCAGAAGCTATAAAAATGTCTCCAGTATATCATGAACTTAAAGAAAATGGAATAGATGTAAAAGTTGTAGTAACAGGTCAGCATAAAGAAATGCTTTATCAGGTATTAGATCTATTTGAAATAAAACCTGATTATGATTTGGAGATAATGAAACAGGGGCAAGGACTTTCAGAACTTACAGGAAGATTGATGTTAGAACTGGATAAAATAGTAAAAAAAGAAAAGTTTGATTATATCTTAGTTCAAGGAGATACAACATCAGTTCTCACAGGAGCATTGACAGCTTTCTATAATCAAATACCAGTAGGGCATATAGAAGCTGGACTTAGAACAGGAGATATATACTCTCCATTTCCAGAGGAAGCAAATAGAAAATTAGTTGGAAATATAGCAGACATCCATTTTGCACCAACAGATGTAAATGTAGATAACTTACTAAGAGAAAATTATCCAAAAGAAAAGATAATAAAATGTGGAAACACAGTGATAGATGCTCTTTACTGGGTAAAGAAAAATAAGAATAAAGATATAGAAGAGATAAAGAAAAAATATGGAGTAAATGATAAAAAATATATTCTCATAACAATGCATAGAAGAGAAAACTGGGGTAAACCAATGGAAGAAACTCTAAGAGCAGTCAGAGATTATCTGGAGAAACGTGAAAATATTTACTTAGTCTTTCCAATGCATTTAAATCCTCTAGTTAGAGATACAGCCCATAGAGTGTTAGATGGATTTGAAAAGAAAATATTAATAGAACCTTTAGAGTATCTTGAATTTATAGCAATAATGGATGGAGCTCATTATCTAATGACAGATTCAGGAGGAGTACAGGAAGAAGCACCAAGCTTAGGAAAGCCAACACTTGTACTGAGAGATACAACAGAGAGGCCAGAAGCAATAGAAGCAGGAACAGCAAAACTTACAGGAACAAAGTATGAAGATGTAATAAAGGATATGGAGCTATTAGAGGGAGAAACATATGAAAAAATGTCTAAGGCTAATAATCCATATGGAGATGGAAAAACATCAGAAAGAATAAGAAAATATTTAGAAACTATCTAGTTGACTTGGAGGAAGAAAAAGAATGAACACACTTTTAAGGAAAGCAGAAGAAAAAGATTTAAAAATTACAATATTGGGAATGGGATATATAGGTCTTCCAACAGCAATAGCATTTGCAAGAGCAGGATTTACAGTAAATGGCTTTGATGTAAATAAGAAAGTTATAGAAACTTTAAAAAATAGACATATCCATATAGTAGAACCAGATCTTCAAGGAGCTTTTGAAGAAGCTTTGAGAAGTGGGAGATTGCTTCCTACAGATAAATTAGAAAAATCAGATATATTTATAATAGCAGTACCAACGCCATTTAAAAAAGAACATGAAGAAAAAATAGCAGATTTATCATATGTAGAAAGTGGAGCAAAAGAAGTGGCAGAGGTATTGGAAGAGAATAATCTGGTTATACTGGAATCAACAGTTCCTCCAATGACAACAAAACTAATGACAGATATATTAGAAAGAGAATCAGGAATATCAAGAGATAAATTTATGACAGTTCATTGTCCAGAGAGAGTATTACCAGGAAAGATACTATATGAACTTGAGCATAATGACAGAATAATAGGAGCTGAAAGGAAAGAAGCAGCTGAATATACTAAGGTAATATACGAAGCAATGGTAAAAGAAGGAACATGTTATATAACAGATGATATAACAGCAGAAATGTGTAAACTGGTGGAAAATACTTTTAGAGATGTAAATATAGCTTTTGCAAATGAACTGTCAGTAATATGTGACAAGCTTAATATAAATGTATTTGAACTTATAAAACTAGCAAATAAGCATCCAAGGGTAAATATATTAACACCAGGAGCTGGAGTAGGAGGGCATTGTCTTGCAGTAGACCCATGGTTTATAGTAGAGAAATTCCCTAAAGAAGCAAATGTAATAAGAGAAGCAAGATTAATTAATGATTTTAAACCAAGATTTATAGTAAATAAAGTAGATGAAATACTTAAAGGGAATAAAGAATTAACAGTTGGAGTATTAGGACTGGCATATAAACCGGATATAGATGATCTAAGAGAATCACCAGCAATGGAGATAGCAGAAATATTAAGAGATAAAGGGTATGAAGTAATAGCTTGTGAACCAAATGTAACTAAAGAAGAAGTGGATAGATTTAAGCTTTATTCTTTAGAAGAGATTTTAAAAAAAGCAGATTATTTAATATTAGCACAGGGACATAAAGAGTTTAAAGAAAATATCCAACTATTAAAAACAAAGAAAATATATGACTGTTTAGGAATTTTGAAATAGTAAGTGAGGAATAAAAAAGATAATATAAAATGAATGGAGGATAAGTGAAAAAACAAGTTGATAAAAAACATTATAACTTCTTAAACTATGTAGATAAACCAAGGTGGAATTCATATTATAAGCAGATAGAGGAAGTATTAAAAGAAGAAAATGAAAATGTACTAATAATTGGAGCCGGAGATAAAATAGTACCTAATATTTTAAAAACAAAAATGGATGAGGTAAAAATTTTTGATATAGCAGAGGATTTAAATCCTGATTATATAGGAGATATTTTAAAAGTAGATAATATATTAGAGAAAAATTTCGATTGTGTTTTATGTTGTCAAGTATTAGAACATTTGCCTTTTGACAAATTTGAAAAATGCATAGAAAAACTAGAAAAAATAACTGAGAAAAAATGTATAATAAGCCTTCCACAACAATATATTAGGGCTTGGATTTCTTTTAAAATACCTAAAATACCGGTATTAAATTTAAATGTGTCTTTACCAAAGAATTATGTGAAATATAAATTTAATGGAGAGCATTATTGGGAAATTGGAACAAAAGGATATCCAGTGGGAAAAATAAGAAAAATATTAGGAAAATATTTTAATATTGAAAATGAGTATACTCCACTAGAAAATAAATATCATAGATTTTTTATTTTAAAAAAGAGAAATAAATAATGGGCAACTTAGAAATAAAACAAGAAATTATATATTCTTTTTTAGAAAAATATTCCAATATTAAAAATTAAAAAATATATGGCTGTTTGGGAATTTTGAAATGATAAATGAGAAATAAAAAAATTATATAAAAATAGAGGACAAATAAAAAACAAGTTGATTAAAAATATTATAACTTCTTAAACTATGTAGATAAAGCAAGAGAAAATTCATATTATAAACAGATAGAGAAGGTATTAAAAGAGAAAAATGAAAATATATTAATAATGGGAGCAGAAAACAAAATAGTACCTAATATTAAAAAAAAGGATAAGATAAAAATTTTTGATATAACAGAAGATTTAAATATTGATTATATAGGAGATATTTTAAAAATAGATAATTATAGTAGATAAAAAATTCAATTGCATTTTATGTTGCCAAGTATTAGAACATTTGTCTTTTGACAAATTTAGAAAATGTATAAAGAAATTAGAAAAAGTAACTAATAAAAAATTTATAATAAGCCTTCCACAATTTTACTAAAAAATATAATAAAAAAGTATTAAATAAAAATTTTAATTATAAATTTTACACTTATTTAAGGAGAAAATTTAAATGAAAGTTATTTTTATAAGTGCATCTATCTGGTTTTATCCAACGAAAGAAACCTTAGGAATAAAAGATGAATTGTTAAAAAAAAATGTTGAATATTGGAGTATTTATTATTTAACTAATAAAATACTACCATCAAAAATTTTAGATAAAAAAGAAATAGAAAAAAAATATATTTTTAAAAAAACAAAAGATATTTTAAAAAAAATAAAGGAATTAGATAAAAATACAATGGTATTTATAGTTGAGTTACCAGATTATGCTCATTTAAAAATTTATCGGGCATTATTAAAGAATAAAATTAAATTTAATTTAATAATGACACAAGGATTACCTACTATTAATGATAAATATATTTTAAATTTAATGACTAGAATTTTTAATATGAATATTTTTTATATCTTAAAAAGAGTTTATGAAAAAACAATGTTCAAAGTGTATAAAAATAAATTGTCAAACGAAATGAAAAATAGTGATCCCAAAATAAATCTTTTGTATTCTGGCGAAGGATGTAAAGTTAATTTTCAAAAAACATATAAACTAAAAAATAAAGAAATAAATTTTATTTCAATAATGCATAAAGATTTAAGTGATTATTATCAAATAAAAAAGACTGAAGAAAATCAGGTTGTTTTTTTAGATCAAAATTTACCTTATCATCTAGATTTTGATCGTAGAAATATTCAAAGAATTGAGGCTAATAAATATTATAAAAAATTGAATATGTTTTTTGAACATATAGAAAAAAAATTTAATACAAATGTTGTAATAGCAGCACATCCGAGTTCTAATTATAATGTCAATTTTTTTAATGGACGTAAAATTATAAAGGGAGAAACTGCTTTGGAAATAAAAAAAAGTAGATTTATAATTGCACATTATAGTACTATTTTAAGTTTGGCAACTATTGATAAAAAACCAATTATCTTTTTAATAATGGAAGAATTCCCACAATGGATGAAAAGTATTATTAAGAAGATTGCTATTGGTGAATTAAATTCTACTTTAATTGAAGTTGAAAAATTTAACTTTAATAAAGATATAGAATTAAAAGTAGATAAAGAGAAATATCAAAAATATTATAAAAACTATTTATATGATGAAAAGGAGTTAAAAGCTACAAAAGATATTGTTTTAAATCTTATTGAAATAAATAGTTAGGAGAAAAGATGAAAAATATTTTAATCATAGGCGCAGGATATGCAGGAAAAGCTGTGGCTGCTGGAATAATAGAAGATAAAATTCAATATAATATTGTAGGATTTTTGGATAATGATGATTTTAAAGTAAGAAAAAGATTTTTAGGAATAGAAGTAAAAGATAAAAGTGATAATTTAGAAAAATTTTTAGAATCAAATAAAGTAGATATTTGTATAATAGCTAGTACGTCAATATCAAAACAAGATTTAGAAAAACTTATTAAAGTATTAAATTTAAATAAGATAGAAATAAAAATTATTCCTAATATGTCCCAACTTATGATGTCAAAGAATTTTTTCTCGCAAGTAAAAGATTTTGAAATAGAAGACTTATTAGGAAGAGAAGTAGTCCAGCATAATATTTTACAGATAAAAACTTTTTTAGAAAATAAGAAGATACTAGTTACAGGAGCAGCAGGATCAATAGGAAGTGAGTTGTCAAAACAGATAGTAAAGTATAATCCTAAGGAATTGATTTTATTGGATATAAATGAGAATGATCTATATTTTCTAGAACTTTTTTTAAGAGAAACATATCCAGAAATTAAATTGAATATTGAAATAGGGAATATAAGAGATAAGAAAAAAATGGAATATCTTTTTGATAAATATAAACCTCAATTAGTATTTCATGCAGCAGCTCATAAACATGTGCCGTTAATGGAGAGAAACCCAGAAGAGGCTGTAAAAAATAATATATATGGAACTAAAAATCTAATTGAAAGTTCAATATTAAATGGAGTGGAAAAGTTTGTTTTAATTTCAACAGATAAAGCAGTAAATCCTACAAGTGTTATGGGAACAACTAAAAGAGTAACTGAAATGCTTGTGGAACACTATAATGAAAAAGGAAAAACAAAATTTATGGCTGTTAGATTTGGTAATGTTTTAGGAAGCAATGGAAGTGTTATTCCAATTTTTAAAAAGAAGATAGCAGAAAGAAAAAATTTAACAGTAACTCATCCAGATATAATAAGGTATTTTATGACAATATCTGAAGCGAGTCAACTTGTATTAAGAGCAGGAAGCCTTGGCAATGGGGGAGAAGTTTTTGTTCTTGATATGGGAGAACCAATAAAAATAATATATTTAGCAAAGAAAATGATAGAATTATCAGGATTAGAAAAAGAAATAGGTATAGAAATAACTGGACTTAGACCAGGAGAAAAGCTGTATGAGGAATTACTTTATGATGTAAAACATTGTGAAAAAACTGAATCACAGAAGATATATATAGCTAAATTAAAATCTGAAAACAATAATTTAGAAGAATTATTAGAAAAATTAAAAGAATCATTAGATGAATATAATAATGAAAAAATAAAAAATATTTTAAAATTAATAGTTCCAACATATAAAGAATCAAAATAAAATGGGGGAAAAGAAAATGGGAAGAGTAATAAATTTATCAGTTCCAAATCTGGGGAAAGAAAATATTCTAAGAAATCTAAGTGAATGTTTAGAGAGTGGCTGGGTATCAACTGGAGGAAGATTTATAAGTGAATTTGAAGATAAAATAGCTAAATATGTAGGAGTAAAAGAAGCAGTGGGAATCCAAAGTGGAACAGCAGGACTTCATACAGCTTTGAGAGTATTGGGAGTAGAAAGAGATGAAGAAGTAATAGCACCTACATTAACATTTATTGCGGCAGTAAATCCAATCACTTATTTAGGAGCACAACCAGTATTTATAGATTGTGATGATACATTTTGTATAGACCCAATAAAATTAGAAAAATTTTGTAGAGAAGAATGTGAAATAATAGAAGGGAAACTTTATAACAAGAAAACTAAAAAGCAAATAAAAGTAATAGTGGTAGTCCATGTTTTTGGAAATATGGCTGATATGGAAAAAATAATGGATATAGCCCAAAAGTATAATTTAAAAGTATTAGAAGATTCAACAGAAGCATTAGGAACTTATTATATATCAGGAAGATACACAGGAAAATTTGCAGGAACAATAGGAGATATTGGAGTTTATTCTTTCAATGCAAACAAGATAATAACTACTGGTGGGGGAGGAATGGTTGTTTCAAATAACCAAGAACTTTTAGATAAAGTAAGATTTTTATCAGTGCAAGCAAAAACTGACCCACTATATTTTATTCATGATGAAATTGGGTATAACTACAGAATGCTTAATCTTCAGGCTGCCTTAGGAACAGAACAGATAGATCATCTTGAGGAGTTTATAAATATAAAAATTAGAAACTATAAAAGATATAAAGAAGCAATAGAAAAAATAGAAGGACTGAAACTAATGACTTTTAATAAGAATATCAGATCAAACCATTGGTTTTATTCTCTATTAGTAGATAAAGAAAAATATGGATTAAATAAAGATGAACTTTTAATGAAGTTGAATGAAGAAAATATACAGTCTAGACCAATATGGGGACTCATTCATCAACAGAAACCTTATCTAAATAATGAAGCCTATGAAATGGAAAAATCTCTATATTACATTGATAGAATATTAAATATACCATGTAGTACAAATCTTACTGAGGAAGAGGTAGATATAGTAATAGAAAAATTAAAAAAATATAAAAATTGAGGAAGTAGAGGAAAAATGAAAGATATTGTAATTATTGGAGCAGGAGGACATGCAAAGGTAATTTTAGATATTTTATTAAAAAGAAAAGAATTGTTGAATGAAAAAATAAATATTTTAGGCTTTTTAGATGACAATTTTAAAAATTTAGATAAAAAGGAAATTTTTGGATTTCCTATATTAGGAAATATTTCTTTAATAGAAAAACTAAAAGAAGAAAGTTACTTTGTTATAGCTATCGGAGATAATTTAACAAGAAAAAAAATATCACAAAAATACCAAACTATAAAATTATTAAATATTATTCATCCCTCTTCTATTATAGGAATAAATGTACAGATTGGAAAAGGCACAGTAGTTATGGCAAATACTACAATAAATTCTTTTACCATTATAAAAGAGAATGTAATTATAAATACTGGAGCAATAATAGAACATGATAATGTTATAGAAAGTTATGTTCATATTTCTCCAGGAGTAATTTTATGTGGTGGAGTAAAAGTTGAGGAAAATTCATGGATAGGAGCAGGGAGCATTATAAAACCAAATATTAAAATAGGAAAAAATGTAATAATAGGAGCAGGAACAGTAGTTATAAGAGATATTGAAGATAATTGTACAGTTGTTGGAAATCCAGCTAAAGTGATAAAAAGGAATGAATATGAAGAAAAATAAAGTTTTTATAATAGCAGAAGCAGGAGTAAATCATAATGGAAGTTTGAAGTTGGCTAAGAAAATGGTAGAAAAAGCTGTAGAAGCTAAAGTGGATGCTATTAAATTTCAAACATTTATAGCTAAAAATTTAGTTTCTAGAAATACAGAAAAAGCTAACTATCAAAAATTAAATACAAATAACAAAGAATCCCAATTAGAAATGATAAAAAAACTAGAATTGTCTTTTGAACAGTTTATAGAACTAAAAAGATATTGTGATGAAATGAGAATAAAGTTTTTATCAACTCCCTTTGATTTGGATAGCATAGAATTTTTAAAAAAATTAGGAATGAAAATATGGAAAGTACCTTCTGGGGAAATAACAAATCTTCCTTATTTAAGAAAAATAGCAGAAGTAGCAGATGAGATAATCTTATCTACAGGAATGTCGGATTTGTGTGAAATAAGTAAAGCTGTAGAGATATTGAAAAAAGAAAATAAAAAAATATCAATTTTACATTGCAATACAGAATACCCAACACCCATGGAAGATGTTAATTTAAGAGCTATGGAGTTATTAAAAGAAAAATTTAATGTAGAAGTAGGGTATTCAGATCATACTTTAGGAATAGAAGTTCCTATAGCAGCAGTAGCTTTAGGGGCAAAAATAATAGAAAAACACTTTACTTTAGATAAAAATATGGAAGGGCCAGATCATAAAGCAAGTCTTGAACCTGAAGAACTAAAGAAAATGGTAGCAGGAATAAGAAATATAGAAAAAGCTTTAGGAAAAAAACAGAAAGAAGTAACTGAATCTGAAAAAAAGAATAAAGATATAGCTAGAAAAAGTATAGTAGCTAAAAAAAATATAAAAAAAGGAGAAATTTTTACAGAAGAAAACTTAACTGTAAAGAGGCCAGGAAATGGAATTTCACCAATGCAGTGGGATGAAGTTATAGGGAAGATTTCTATTAGAAATTTTGAAGAAGATGAGTTGATAGAGATATGATAAAGAAGATATGTATAGTTACTGGAACTAGAGCTGAATATGGACTTTTAAAACCATTAATAAAAAGAATAAAAGAAGAGAAACAATTACAATTGCAGATTTTGGTGACAGGAATGCATTTATCTCCTGAATTTGGATTAACTTATAAACAAATAGAAGAAGATGGATTTAAAATAGATGAAAAAATAGAAATTTTATTAAGCTCAGATAAGGACAGTGGAATTTGCAAATCAGTAGGTTTAGGAATGATATTATTTTCAGAAGCTTTAGAAAGGCTAATTCCAGATTTAATAGTAGTTTTAGGAGATAGATTTGAAATTTTTTCTCTAGTTTCATGTGCAGGTATTTTAAAAATTCCTGTTTGCCATTTACATGGAGGAGAAACTACAGAAGGGGCATATGATGAATTTTTTAGGCATTGTATAACTAAGATGAGTTACTTACATTTTATAAGCACTGAAGAATATCGAAAAAGAGTAATTCAACTTGGAGAAAGTCCAGAACGAGTTTTTAATGTTGGGGCTATTGGACTAGAAAATATAAAAAATTTAAAAATAATACCTAAAAATGAACTTGAAGAAAAATTGGATATAAAATTCACAAGTAAGATATTTGTTGTAATTTTTCATCCAGTAACATTAGAAAAAAATACAGCTGAATCTCAGTTAAATGAATTATTAAAGGCAATAGAAATTGAAAATATAGATGTTATTTTTATAAAAGGTAATGCAGATTCTGGTGGAAGGGCAATTAATAGAAAAATAGAAGAGTTTTCTAAAAAAAATAATGATAAATATAAAGTATTTTCTTCCCTGACTGTTGAAGAATATTTTAGTATTTTAAAATATTCAAAAGGATTAATAGGAAATTCTTCAAGTGGAATAGTAGAATTACCATATTTAAAAGTAGGAAATCTTAATATAGGAGATAGACAAAAGGGAAGAATTCAAAGCTCTTCAACTTTGAATTGTAATCCAATAAAAGAAGAAATAATAGAAAAGATAAAAATAATGCTGACTGATGAATATAAAGAAAAAGTTCAAAAAACGGTTTCACCTTATGGAGATGGAGAAGTTAGTTCTAAAATAGTTGATATAATAAAAAATATTAAAAATATTAATTTAAAAAAAGAATTTTATGATATTAAGTGAGGCATAGAATGAAAGAAAAGATATTAGCAATAATTCCAGCTAGAAGTGGTTCAAAAGGATTAAAAGATAAAAATATAAAGATGATGAATGGGAAACCATTGATTGCTTATACTATAGAAGCAGCTCAAAACAGTAAAATTTTTGAGGATATAATAATATCAACAGATTCAGAAAAATATGCAGAAATAGTAAAGAAATATGGAGGAAGTGTACCATGTTTAAGAGATAAAAAATTAGCAAATGATAACGCTAAGAGTAGTGATGTAATATTAGATATTTTAAATAGAGTAGAAAAAAAATATGATTCATTTATAATGTTGCAGCCAACATCACCTTTAAGAACAGAAAAAAATATTATAGAAGCTTATAAAATGTACTTAGAAAAAAAAGCAAATAGTGTTGTTTCAGTTTGTGAAATGGAACATTCACCTCTATGGGCAAATATTTTAAATGAAGAAAGAAGGATGGATTCTTTTTTAAAAGGAATTGATGTAAATAAAAATAGGCAAGAGTTAGAAACATATTATAGAATTAATGGGGCTCTTTATATAGCGAATGTAGAATATTTTAAAAAGTATCAAGATTTTTATTATAAAGATAGTTATGCATATATAATGGAAAAAGAAAATTCAATAGATATAGATGATGAACTAGATTTTAAAATAGCTGAGTATTTAATAAAAAATAAATAAGGAAAGAATGATGATAAAAAAAATAAAGAAACTATTCTCTAAAAATGAAATGAAAAAGCTATTAGGAATAACAGTTTTTTCAATAATAATTTCTTTAAGTGAAGTAGTAGGAC
>OLSH01001059.1_pt1 | contig 16574 bp, 9 predicted proteins | sample 1643221 | NCBI WGS metagenome assembly OLSH01 (sample SAMEA3136681, study PRJEB25190) | human gut metagenome | biome: human gut; feature: human-associated habitat; material: faeces | place: Austria | collected 2013 | reverse complement strand
GTACTGGTGGAAGCAATCCAAGCATGGATTGCTTCATTAAAAGAGAATTAACAATTAATCATCATGCGAAAGACCAGAAACTTTGAGTGGCGCTGGTCTTTTATCTATGAATTATAAACTTCAACCAACCTGCATATAGCAACATTCCAGGGGCAAAGTATGAATTATAAGGCCCATATCCCTCCAGCGTGAGGGAGAAGATATGGCGCACCACTTCGGCGGCTTCTTCGTCCAGACGCTGCAACCTCTCACCCAGAGGCGGCAGCGTCCTTTTTATATCGGAATGTTTGGTTCGCAGGGGAACTCTGGGCTTATGACAGGGTAACGATGAACGTATCGGTTTATACCGAACCGCCATTAACGCATATTCCCATGACCACAACCATGAAGTATAATCGTAACCAGTTTCAGTTTATAACGAGTTTCTGGAATTTCTGGATTCTTATTGGGCGGTTCCACGAGAACAACAAACAATTACGCCAGCGCAGATGCGAGTGTTAAAGTGCGCTGAGATCTATATTTAACCCTTTTCTTCTGAAAGCAAATACAATTCATTATGGCTCAGTTGACTATATTGTACAATATGGATATAATATAATTAGAATTTTACTATTATGTATAGGTCACACAGGAGCAGGAGGTGCTTTTATGAATATCCGTCCATCCGCAGCGATTCGCCAGAACTACAACGAGATTGCTGATTTGTGCAGAGAAACCGCCGAGCCGATTTTTCTCACCAAGAACGGCGAGGGTGACTTGGTCGTCATGGACATCGAAACCTACAACCGCCGTGAAAAAATGCTGAAGCTCCGTGAGGAGCTGCTTTCCGTGGAAGAGGACCGGATGCGTGGAAGCGAGGGCTATTCGGTTGATGAGGTCACTTCCATGATGCGCAGCGCGATCAAGGAGGCCGCCGGACATGGAGCAGCAAAATAAATACCGCGTGACCGTGTCGGCACGGGCCGCTCAGATGCTGGTGTCCCATGCCGCATTTCTGGCACAGGTCAGCCCTGCGGCAGCAGAGCGGCTTACGGTCGAATTTGAAAAGGCTGCAAAATCTTTGGAGCAGATGCCGCAGCGCTGCCCGTGGCTCAAAGGCGAATACATTCCTAAAAATGCTTACCGATTCATCTTGTTTGAAAAACGCTATATGCTCATCTTCCAAATCGTAGATAATACGGTTTATGCAGATTATGTGGTAGATTGCAGACAGGATTACGGCTGGCTCGTCCGATAATCAACAAAGGCGGTGGCTTCCCTTATTGTGGGAGACCACCGCATAACATGAGACGATATGGGATTTCAAATCCTTTTGCAGTAGACTATTCAATACATCGAAAAAATCGGAATGAAGTGTGCAAATGGTGCACAAGGAGTTTTTTCAAGAATTTGCTATGCCAGTTATAGATATAGCATGGTTTTTCGAGCAGCCGGGAAAATCGAAAAATGTACAGTAGCACTTGATCATCCACAAAATCTCATCGGGTATGTCGATTCTTCTAAGGGCGTTGTTTTGAATGAAAATGCAAACTACCAATGGTGGCATTCAACTCTTCAAGAAAAATGTTTCTGCTGCAAAGAACTTCTCACCTGTTTTAATATGCGCTGCAAAAAGAAAACTTTAATTGATGGTCTTGCAGATTCGACTTGCTCCAGTGTATCACTAAAAATCTACTAAGAGGGAAATGGTATGCTGTATTACATTAAGAAAACATGGAAAAATTCGTTTTTGACGATTCTGTGTCAAGTGATTTCATATAGTATTGAAGTTTTTGCGGCTCTTGCCTCCATGAAGATGCTGGATGGTCTATTGGCACAGGATACGCAGCTTTTCCTTTTTGGACTGGTTGCGCATTTGGGAGTTTGGGCAATCAGCTTTCTGGCATCTCATATGGAAACGGTTTTTCACTACCGAGCACAGCGTCAAATCAACGAGTTGGAACGAAAAGATATGGTTGAAATGCTTTTGAAAAAAAGCTATTCTGAATACCATGCAGAAGAAAGCGGATCTTATTTATCAGGATTCACAAATGACATAGCGCAAATGGAGCAGCTAGGCTGGGAGCCTCTTTTTGGTATGTTTGGTGTTCTGGCGCAGATCGTTTCCAGCTTGATTGCGCTTTTTTATCTTCATTGGAGTTTACTTGTCGTATCAATTATCTTTGGTATTCTGATGGTTCTTTTACCCCGAATTTTCAATCAGAAGCTGGAAAATGCCGGAAATATTTGCTCTAGACTTCAGGCAGAAGCAGTCAGCCAATTTAAGGAGCTTTTGGCGGGATACGATGTTCTTCGGTCTTTTGGAAAAAAAAGATCGAATGGTTTACGGAACAGAAACGGCAAATGAGCAAATGGAAACCCCAAGGTATCATTTGAAGGTGCTAAAAAGTGCTATTGGAAACGGAATGGGCTTTCTTAGCGTTGTTTTTCAAGTTTCGGTTCGCTTATTGGCTGGTATTTTGATTTTGATGGGAATCTTAAACCTTTCCGTTATGGTAAGTGTTTCAACGATTTGCTCCAATGTATATAACGGATTAAAGCAGCTAGTAAATCTTCAGCTATCATTGACTTCTGGAAAGCCTTATTTTGAAAAGCTGTCTAATCACAGAGATACCGTCTCGCATGACAATAAGAAAAGTCTACCGGCGTTTTCACGTTCGATTTCTGTCGAGAATCTTTCGTTCAGCTATGGTAAGAAAACTGTTCTGAATCACGCTTCATTCAGTTTTGAAAAAGGAAAAAAGTATGCTTTGACAGGACCTTCTGGATGTGGAAAGAGTACTCTTCTGAAAATTTTACTGGGATGGCTCCCAGACTACACAGGATGCGTTTGTTTTGACGATATCGATATTCATACGGTTGCCACGGAGCAGCTTCAACAGCAGATGAGTTACATTGAGCAAAATGTATTCTTGTTCAATGCGTCTATCCGCGAAAACATTCTGTTGGGCGAAGATTTTACAGAAGAACAGTTAAGAAACGCCATCCATGACAGCGCACTTGAAAATGATCTGATGTCTATGCCGAATGGGTTGGATACCCTCGTGGGCGAGGGAGGATGTAATATTTCAGGCGGTCAAAAACAACGAGTTGCGATTGCGCGTGCCTTGATTCATAATCGTTCTATCCTGCTGGTGGATGAAGGCACAAGCGCATTGGATGCACAGAACGCTGACCGTGTGGAAAAGAGCCTGCTAGCCAATCCAAACCTGACGCTGATCCTTATTAGTCACCACCTGACTCCGGAACGGAAGAAACAGTTTGATAAGGTCTATGAACTGAGTACAGCTTTGAACGCTTAGATAACAAAAACAGGGTGCGCCCACCCGGACGCACCCTGTAAAAATCCACACGCGATAAGTAAGGCAGGGAGTTCCCCAACGGAACTTCCTGTTTTTCTTTGGTTGTAATCTGAGCCTGCTCCGCACTCTGCAAGCATTTCTTTCAAAAGCCGCGCCCGTTTTACGTGTTCGGAAGGGCGGGTATGATTGTAATCATACAGCCGTTCCTCCGTAAACACTTTTGACAAATTCCAGTGATTTTGTGCATATTTTGTTGTATTGTCTCCATATACATTCCGGCGGAAGCCTCTATAATCTATAATAGGTACTGCGTCCTGCGCAACACCTTATATTGTGTGGAGAAAGGAAGTATATGGAACCTAACAAGGAAGCAAATAAGCTAAGGATCAGCTACCGCTACTATGAGCTGCCGGAGGGTGAGCTGGTGCAGGCCATCACAGGAGAGGACTGGGTCTGCACCTATGGCACCTATGCCGAGGATGTCCATTTCCACAATGTTATGGAGATCGGTATCTGCCGCTGGGGGCAGGGTCTCATGGTTCTGGAAGATCGGCGCATCGACTATACCGATGGTGCAGTCACAGTGGTTCCAGCAAACTGTCTGCACACGACCTTGAGCCGGGATAAAAGCCTGAACTCATGGGAATATCTCTTCTTTGATCCTGCCGGGATCCTGAGCAGCGCCTTTCCGAACGACCCGCTGTTTGTAGAATCTGTTCTGCATCGGCTCTCCAGTGAGGCTCTATGCCTTCCGCAAGAGGATGCAGTAGAACTGGAACGGCTTATTACCATGGTGCTGAACGAATGCCAGACAAAGCATGAGTACCATAAAGCCGTGGAACAGAATCTTATGACATCGCTGCTGCTCCTGATCACCCGTAGCTATACGGAGAAGAAAACCCATATCCGGCCCATGACGGTTGGACTGCAGCAGATCATGCCCGCCATTGAATACATCGGGATGCACTATATGAATCCAATCTCCGGGGAAGATCTTGCGTCCATCTGTTCCTTGAGCGAGGCGCAGCTGCGCCGTAAGTTCAAAGAATATCTCAATATGCCGCCAGTTGAATATCTGACGATGGTACGCATCCAGAAAGCCTATGAACTGCTCAATTCCACCAATTATCCCATGACGGAGGTTGCTCTGCGGGTCGGATATCAGGATGTTTCCTCCTTCAACCGCAATTTTCAGAAGATCATGGGTGTTTCTCCATACCAGTATAAGAAAAACAACAGCGACTACCGCGGTCGGGTATTGGACAAGAAGATCTCTGCCAAGAAAGGATGGAAGCATCCCTCCGATCCATAAGAGAAAGACTTTTTAGCATTGTGCCAAAGAAAACCTTTCTTCTTTGGGCAAGCTGACGAAACCATCGTTTTGTGTGCAGAAACACGGCTGGATTCTGATTGAATCTGCGTGTTTTTTGATTGGATGCACCCGCATTTCAATCGCAAAACCTGTTACAATGACTATAACAAACGAGGTTTTAGAGAAAAGAATTGTTCAACTTGTGAATGCGTTCAATCCTTTCTCCAAATTTCTCGGATTCGTCAACGTTTTCAAGGTTTCATGAATGAAGGAGAAGGCATTATGAAAAAGATCTCGCGTCGCGCATTTCTGTCCGTTATGGCTGCTGCAGGTGCAGCTGCAGCCCTGACCGCTTGCGGTGGCGGCTCTGGTTCTTCCACTGCTGCTTCCGGCGGTGCAAGTGTTGGCGGTTCTCAGCCCGGTGGTCACAAGCTGACTGCCTACGCATGGGATAAGAATTTCAATATCCCCGCTCTGAACGCCGCTGCCGCAGACTACAAGGAGAACGTCGACCCGGAGTTTGAGCTGGAGGTGATCGAGCAGTCCGGCGGCGGTGACATTGAGAATGCCATCACGCTGGCAGGTTCCGCACACGATTATTCCAATCTGCCCGACATCGTGCAGTTCCAGGATCACTACATCCAGCGTTATGTTGCCGACTACCCGGATGCCTTTGTTCCCGTGGAGGGCGCAGACATTGACTGGGACGGCTTCAGCAAGGAAAAGCTGTCTTACTCCATCGTAGACGGCGTCCATTACGGCGTTCCCGTGGACAACAGCACGGTTATCTTTGCATACCGCACCGACCTGCTGGCTGAAGTCGGCAAGACCGTGGACGATATGACCGGCATCAAGTGGTCCGATCTGACCGATATTGGTGAGCAGGTCTACGCAAAGACCGGCAAATACCTGTTCTCCACCAGCGCAGACGGCGGCGATCTGGTCTACATGATGATGCAGTCCGAGGGCGTTGCCGAGTTCAAGGACGGAGAGCCTTGGATCACCGAGAACGAAACGCTGCATCGTGTCTGCGAGACCATCGTGGATATGGGCAAGCGCAAGGCCTGCTATCTGGCAAACAGCTGGAGCGACTACATCGACCAGAGCATTCAGGGCGACATGGTCGCCGGTGTGCTGAACGGCAACTGGATCATCCCCACCATGGAGGCTGTGACCGAGAACTCCGGCAAGTGGGAGATCACCACCATTCCTACGCTGGACGGCGGCGAGGGCTATGCCTCCAATGGCGGCTGCGGCCTGTACATCACTGCCAACTGCGGCAATGTTGATCTGGCAAAGTCCTTCCTCGCATACACCTTCGGCGGCAGCACCCAGACCTATGATAACGCCCTGCGTGACGGCGGCGTTGTCACCACGGTTCTGAAGTGTGCAGACTCCGATGTTTACAACGAGGGCGTTGAGTTCTTCAACAATGAGCCGATTTACAAGCAGATCGTTGAGATGGGTTCTCATGTTCCTGTGATCGAGCAGAGCGATTACCACTTCCGCGCCGGCGTTTACCTGATCACTGCTATCATCAACACCGTCAACGGCTCCAAGCTGGACGATGAACTGGCAAATGCTGAACAGCAGCTCCGCTTCGAGATGGGTCTTTAAGACCTTCTGATTCATCCGAAGGAGGGTTTGACATTGAAGAACGAAAAAAGCGGTTCTCTGATGGCAAAACAGCGTCGTGCGGGCTGGTATTACCTGATGCCCGGCACGGTCCTTATTACCATCATGAGTTTTATCCCCATCATCAACGGTTTTCTGACCTCCCTGAAAACGGGTTCCAGTGCAAACATGAAGTGGGCCAGCCCGCTGACCTACAACTATACCCGAATGTTCAAGGACGCACTGTTCTTGCGCTCGATGGGAAACACCTTCCTGTATCTGGTCGTGGAAGTTCCGATCATGCTGATCCTGGCGATCCTGCTGGCACAGCTGCTGAACAATCACGATTTGAAGTTCAAGGGATTCTTCCGCACCTGCGTATTTCTGCCCTGTGCAACTTCTCTGGTTTCGTACTCCCTGATCTTCAAATCCCTGTTTGCAACGGACGGTCTGGTAAACACGGTTTTGTGCAAGCTGGGCATCCTGCAAACGCACTACAACTTCCTCGGCAATCCCACCAGCGCAAAGATCATCATTATTCTGGCTCTGATCTGGCGTTGGACGGGCTACAACATGGTGTTCTTCTTGGCCGGTTTGCAGAACATCGACTACTCGGTGTATGAAGCAGCCAAAATTGACGGTGCCAACGGCTGGCAGACGTTCTGGAAGATCACTGTTCCGCTGCTGATGCCCACCATCGTGATGACCGCCATCATGTCCATCAACGGCACCTTGCAGCTGTTCGATGAGTCGGTCAACCTGACTGCCGGCGGTCCGGCGAATGCAACGATCACCATGTCGCACTACATCTACAACAACTCCATGGGTCAGGGCGTTGCAAACTTCGGCTATGCTTCGGCATTGTCCTTCGTCATCTTCGTGATGGTTGCCATCCTGTCCTTTATCAGCATGAAAGCAGGTGACAAGCGTGACTAATACAGCAGAAACCCACGCACTTGTGCAGCGTGAAAAAGGCAGGAAGCAGATGATCCAGCGCAGACTGATCCCTGCTTACATCTTCCTGATCATCATCTCGTTCCTTTCGGTTTTCCCGCTGTTGTGGATGATCTCTGCGGCGACCAATACCTCACTGGATGTTGCCCGCGGCAAGATCATGTTCGGCACCTATGCGATGCAGAACTTCAAAAATCTGATCGCATCGCAGAATCTGGCAGGTGCCATGGGCAACTCCTTCCTGTATGCGATCGTGCAGACTGTGATCTCCATGTTCGTCTGCTCTCTTGCAGGATTTGGTTTTGAGTTGTATCATGATAAGAACAAGGACCGCTTGTTCAGCATCCTTCTGCTCGCCATGATGGTGCCGCAGGTCGCCACGATGGTTCCTTTGTTCAAGATGATGTCCAGAGCCGGTTTGCTGAATAGTGTCTGGGCGTTCATCCTGCCCAGCATTTCCACTCCGTTCCTGATCATGATGTTCCGACAGAACTCCCGCAACTTCCCCAACGACCTGATGCAGGCAGCGCGCATTGATGGCCTGAGTGAAACGGGCATCTTCTTCCGGATGTATGTTCCCATCATGAAATCCACCTATGCGGCGGCTGCGGTCATCACGTTCATGAACGCATGGAACGCTTATCTGTGGCCGAAGGTCGTTATGACCGATAACCGTGCGCAGACCATGCCGATGCTGATCGCCAACATTGCGTCCGGCTACTCCATCGACTACGGTATGTTGATGATGGGCGTTCTGTTCTGCTCCATCCCCACCATGATCGTGTTCTTCGTTCTGCAGAAGCAGTTCGCAGAGGGCATCACCGGTGCGGTGAAGTAATTCTCTGTCTTTCCGCCATCCACTTTTTCTCCTTCATCTCCTGTTCCCCCCAGAGGAATCCCCATCTCCTCTGGGGGACGATGAAGGAATTTTTTCAATCACATAATACGGTAAATGAGGAACAATATGGCTGCATTTGATTTTGCAAAAGTAAAAGACCCCACCTTTTTCAAGGAAAACGTGCTGAATGCTCATGCAAGTTTCCGTACTTACGCTTCCCGCGAAGAATATCGGACAGGCTCCTCTTCTTTGGCGCTGAAGCTGGACGGCATCTGGAAATTCGCCTACGCAAAGAACTACACCAGTGCCATCCCCGGCTTTGAAAAGACGGATTACGATTGCAGCGGCTGGGATGACATTCATGTTCCGGCACACATCCAGATGGAGGGCTACGACATTCCCCAGTACGCGAATGTTCAGTATCCGTGGGATGGCCGTGAAGAAGTACAGCCGGGCGAGATCCCGCAGCGGTTCAATCCGGTGGCAAGCTATGTGAAATACTTTGAGCTGCCGGAATCCATGGAGGGCAAGCCCGTCCACATCGAGTTCGAGGGTGTGGAAAGCGGCATGGCTCTTTGGCTGAACGGGTCCTATGTGGGTTACACCGAGGACAGCTTCTCCGCACACGCATTCGATCTGACTCCCTATCTCCAGCCGGGCGTGAACAAACTTGCCGCGCAGGTGTTCAAGTGGACTTCCTCCAGCTGGTGCGAAGATCAGGACTTCTTCCGCTTCTCCGGCATCTTCCGCAGCGTGTGGCTGTACGCCATCCCCACCGTGCATCTGGAAGATGTATCCGTCAAAACGCTGTTTGCCGGGGATGATTTCGCTCATTCCACGCTGGAAGCTGCACTGCAGGTGGAGGGCAAGGGCGCAGCCCGTCTGACCCTGCGCCGCAGTGAGCTGGAAGTGTTCTCCAAGAAAATCCCGCTGAACGGCGGCTCTGCTCTGTTCAGCCATGCGGTGGAGAACCCCCACCTGTGGAGTGCAGAGGACCCGGCTCTGTATGAACTGGAGATCGAGCTGCTGGACGATGCAGGCCATCCAGTAGAGGTGACCGGGCAGAAAGTCGGTTTCCGCAAGTTCGAGCTGAAGAACGATCGGATGCTGCTCAACGGCAAGCGCATCGTGTTCAAGGGTGCCAACCGTCATGAGTTCAGCTCCATTACGGGTCGTGCCGTGGGCGTACACACCCATGAGGAGCTGCTTCGGGATATCATCACCATGAAGCAGAACAACATCAATGCCATCCGCACCAGCCATTACCAGAATCAGGATGCACTGTACGACCTGTGCGACGAGTATGGTCTGTATCTGATCGCAGAGAACAATCTGGAATCCCATGGCACATGGGACATCCATCAGGCGGGCATTCGCAGCATCGAGGGCGTTCTGCCCAATGATAAGCCGGAGTGGAAAGCTGTCTTGTTTGACCGCATGAATTCCACTTGCCAGCGTGACAAAAACCATCCTGCTGTTCTGATCTGGTCTCTGGGCAACGAATCGTTTGGTGGTGAGACTCTGCTCCAGATGGCAGAGATGGTCCGCCGCTTTGATGACACCCGTCTGGTGCATTACGAAGGTGTGGTCAATGATCCCCGCTTCCTCGAAACCACCGATATTGAGAGCCATATGTACAGCACGGTGAAGGACATTAAGGAGTATCTGGCACAGGGCGATAAGCGGCCTTATATCGAGTGCGAATACTCTCATGCTATGGGCAACTCCAACGGTGCTTTGCACAAGTACACGGAACTTGCCGACCAGAAGGACTGCGGCTATCAGGGCGGCTTCATCTGGGATTACATCGACCAGTCCATCTGGAAAAAAGACCGCTACGGCAAGTGGTTCCAAGCCTACGGCGGCGACTTCGGTGAGCGTCCTACCGACTATAATTTCAGCGGAAACGGCATTGCCTACGGTGGTGATCGTGCTCCTTCTCCCAAGATGCAGGAAGTCAGGTTCTGCTATCAGAACATCGCCGTTTCCATCGACAACTCTGGCTTCGAAGTCTGGAACAAGAACCTGTTCACCTCTACGGGTGCTTTCGACTGCGTTGCTCTGCTGCACCGTGATGGAAAGCTGTATCAGCAGCAGGAACTAGCCAATATTGATGTTGCTCCCGAAGAGCGTTCCAGCTTCCCGCTGCCGTTTATGGTCCCTGCGCTCCCCGGTGAATATGCGGTGACCATCAGCTTCTGCTTGAAGGCGGACACCGGCTGGGCAAAGAAGGGTCATGAAGTCGCCTTTGGACAGGGTGTGATCGCTGTGGTCCGTTCCATTCCCAGCAAGAAGGTCGCACCGTTTACCGTTACGCACGGTACACACAATATCGGTGTCCGGGGTGAGAATTTCGATGTTTTGTTCTCCGACCTGAACGGCGGTCTGACTTCCTACCGCTATGCCGGCAAGGAGATGATTCAGGAGATCCCCCGGCCCAACTTCTGGCGCGCTCCCACCGACAACGACTGTGGCAACAACATGGGCGGCGTTCGCGGCCAGTGGAAGCTGGCAAGCCTGTACGCTACCGCCAAGGGCATCGGCAAGGAGATCCCGTCTGTTCACGGCGGCACCATCCTCCAGAACCCCACCTGCGAGGTGGAAGCCGACAGCGTGGTCGTGACCTATCTCTATAACCTCCAGACCAGCCCCGCAGCAGAGTGCAGCCTGCAGTACCGTGTGTTCGGTGATGGCCGCATCCAGACCACCCTGCACTATGACCCGGTGGAAGGACTTGCAGCAATGCCGGAGTTCGGTGTGCTGTTCAAGATCGACGCCGATTACGACACGGTGGAGTGGTACGGAAACGGCCCTGCGGAGACCTACTGGGATCGCCAGCATGGTGCCAAGCTGGGCATTTACCAGAACAAGGTCGCAGACAACATGGCACAGTACCTTGTGCCGCAGGAGTGCGGCGCAAAGACCGCTGTGCGCTGGGCCAAGGTAGTGGACCGCAAGGGTCGCGGGCTGCTGTTTACCGCAGATGCCGCAAAGCCCATGTTCTTCTCTGCGCTGCCCTACACTCCCCATGAAATGGAGAGTGCCAAGCATCCCTACGAGCTGCCCCCGGTCCATTACACGGTCATCCGTGCTATGGGCGAGCAGATGGGCGTTGGCGGCGATGACAGCTGGGGCGCCAATGTCCACCCGGAGTATATTCCTGATGTGACCAAGCCCGTGGAGTTCACCTTTACGTTCCGTGGCATCTGATGATTGCCCGCAAATGAGGTGTTCTCTGTGAAAAAAGCGAAAGATCAGCCTGAATCTGAACCAGCCGAACTAGCATCCCTTGTTGGAGAACGAATCAGAAAGCTCCGCAAAGAAGAGGGGTTAAGCCTAGAGCTTTTTGCCTTACGTTGTGACATGAATGCCGCATTGCAGTATTTCTCTCAGATTACCCGCGACTTTCGCCAGAGCAATTTCATCGGCTGCTAAACATCATAAAAGAGATCGTAGCCGTAATGAGATGACCCTCGTTATTAAGACACCTTCGCATTGAGATATGGAATTCCCTGTATGAGATTCCTATCAAAAGCGAGGGTGTCTTTTTTGTATCACAAAATCTCAATTTCTGACGCCACTATTTATAAGTAGTGCTTCACTCTATATAAGTAGCGTTGCTATGTCAAAATAACTGTATTCTGCTTTTGTTTGGAGCACTTCTTTGAATGGTTCTCCAAACTTTCTTTAACGTATTGAAGTATACAAGTTTTGCAGTCATATAATCGCATTTTCCCTTCATTTTTATAGCATTCTATCCAAAAACAGCCAAAAAAATTTATGTTGAATGCTGAAAATGTTGTTTTTCTTCAAGTGATTCTTGTAAAATGTCCGAAAACATGTTACCTTGAATACAACATTGTCCACGCAATACAGACAAACCGTGTCTGCACCGTGAACCGGGAAAAGGAGAATCACCATGAAAAACGCAAAGCAAAGCATCCGGCGCACCGTGGCCGGACTGCTGGCAGGCGCGATGCTTCTGGGCATGACACCGCTGGCCGCGTTTGCGGAGGGGTCTTCCTCCGCATCGGGCGACTGGCAGTTCAAAGCCTTCGGCACCTCCACTGCAGCAGGAGTCAACACCATCGCAGATGGCGCGGACATCAACGGCAAGGTCACCCTCAACTCCTGCACCATCAAAGATGATGGCACCATCGACAAGAAGGGCGGCAAGTTCGTCGCGGACTCCCCGGCAGACGGCCTGTCCTTCTACTACACCACCATCGACCCGACCACCCAGAACTTCTATCTGCAGGCCGATGTCACCATCGATTATGTGAACCCGGCTCCGGACGGTCAGGAGGGATTTGCCCTCATGGTGCGCGACAGCATCAGCGGCTCCGGCAGCTATTTCTCGAATCAAATTTCTGTCGTCGGCACCAAGCTCCCGCTGGACGGCGTAGAGATCAAGGACGCCGTGGGTGTGCGCAGCTACACCGGTATCATCTCCAACGAGACCGCCGCCTCCAACGAGGTCAAGGCCACCCGCGCCGCCTTCAGCAGCCAGACCATCAAGCAGGGCGACACCTACCGCGTGAGTCTGGCCAAGACCAGCAACAGCTATGTTGCCACCCAGTACGCCATCAATGCGGACGGCACCACCGGCACGGTGATCGGCTCTTCTACCCTGTATATCCCGGCAAAGAGCAGCACCGCCACCAGCGTTTCCAAGTATGCTGAGTTGGACGACCCCATGACCGTGCAGGAGGCAAAGAAGGCGTATCTGGGCTTTGCAGCTGCCCGCGGCATGAACGTGACCTTCTCCAACATCACCTACACCACCAGTGCATGGAATGCTTCGGAGTGGACCTTGCAGCCCACCAGTTACATTGCCCCGGTGTACCAGATCACCAGCCCCTCCACCTGCACCGGCAGCAGCTACGCGCTGGCCTTCAAGGCCAATGCAGACGGCACCGCCAAGGTGTACGCCAACGGCAAGCTTGTGGACAAGAACCTTGCCGTCAAGGTCGGTGAGACCCTGACCCGGAGCTACACCGTGACCCGCGACACCACCTTTAAGGTGGTGTTCACCCCGGATAAGAGCTACGCCATCAGCGCCTTTGAGAAGCTGAGCAGCTACAAGACCGCCACCATTGAAAAGAAGGTCTCGCTGCGGGCACTGGGCGCAAACGGTGTCATCGTGGTCACCCCGGACGGCACTGCTGCCCATAACGGCACCAGCGCTGCGGACGCCGTAGACCTGCAGACCGCGCTGAACTACGCCGCCGCAGGCCAGACCATCCAGCTGGCAGGCGGCACCTACGCCCTGACCGGTGAGTTGAAGGTAGAGCGCGGCCGCGATGGCACCGCCGAGGCTCCCATCACCCTGACCACCGCAGACGGCAGCTACGCCACGCTGGACTTTGGCGGCGTGGGCACCGGCTTCAGCGTCTGGGGCAACTACTGGAGCATCAGCAAGCTGAACATCACCAACACCAAGGACGGTGCCAAGGGTATGCAGCTGGCCGGCAGCCATTGCGTGCTGGAGCAGATGAACTTCTACAACAACGGCAACACCGGCCTGCAGGTCTCCGGCCTGTCTACGGATAACAAAGCTCTGTGGCCCAGCTACAACACCATCAAGAACTGCACCTCCATGAACAACGCCGACCGCGCCATGGAGGATGCCGATGGCTTTGCCGCCAAGCTGACCACCGGCGAGGGCAACGTGTTTGACGGCTGCATCGCCGCTTACAACGCTGACGACGGCTGGGACCTGTTCGCCAAGGCTGCCACCGGCTCCATTGGCGCTGTAACCATCCAGAACTGCGTAGCCTACAAAAACGGCTACCTGATGCTGGCCGCAGCGCCGGTCAAAAAGCAGCCGCTGCAGTTCCCCACCGTTACCTGTGACGCAAACGGCAACCTGAGCTTCAGCAATGTGGCTACCACCATCGAGGCAGGCAACGGCAACGGCTTCAAGATGGGCGGCACCAACCTGCCCGGCAACCACAAGCTGCTCAACTCCATCTCCTACGACAACGCCGCCAAGGGCATCGACTCCAATTCCTGCCCGGACGTGAAGGTGTACAACTCCACCTCCTACAACAACGAGGGCTATAACGTTGCACTGTACACCGGCGACAAGTCCGCCGTGACCGACTACGCCGCTGACGGCATCATTTCCTTCCGCAAGGGCACGGACGGCAAGGAGCAGCTGGCACTCCAGAGCCAGAGCAGCACCGCTGTCTACGGCCTGGACAACTTCTACTGGGACGCTGAGACCCAGACCAGCCACAATAAATCCACCAACACCGTCACGGTGAAGGAGAGCTGGTTCCAGAGTCTGGATACCTCCGTTGCTCCCACCCGCAACGCAGACGGCAGCATTGATATGCACGGCCTGCTGCTGCTCTCTGCCGAGGGTCTGGCCGCCACCGATGCCGGTGCGCGCGGTGCTGTGTGGGGTCAGGCAGAGGCTGCCAAGGCCACCTTCTGGGTGGTGGGTGATTCCACCGTCTCCCCCTTCAACGACAGCTACTACTTCCCCCGCGAGGGCTACGGCGAGGAGCTTGAGAACTACTTCCACGCCAACGTCTACAATCTGGCCGTTTCCGGCGCATCCAGCAAGGACTTTGCCGGCATGGCCAACTACACTACCCTGCTGAAGGGCTCCGACACCGTACCCGCACTGGGCGATGCCGCCGGGGACAAGTTCCTGCTCATCGGCTTTGGCCACAACGATGAAAAGACCGAGCCTGCCCGCTATACCAACCCCAACGGTGACTACAAGACCGAGGGTTCCTTTGCCAACAGCCTTTACGTCAACTACATCCAGCCTGCACTGGAGCGCGGCGTCACCCCCGTGGTGTGCACTCCCATTGCCCGCCTGACCGAGGCAAACAACAAGGCCAGCTATGACGGTGCCTCCGGCCACAAGACCACGACCGTCACCATCGGCGATGCCGTCTATGAGGGCGGTGACTACGCACAGGCCATCCGGAATATGTGCAGCGAGCTGCACCTCATCTGCGTGGACCTGACCAGCGCCACCATCAACGAAAACATTGCTATGGGCAAAAAGGCACAGTACACCCACAGCTTTACCGGTGCAAAGGCCGACAAGCGCGGCAAGCTCTCCCCCACCGGCCTTGACCTGACCCACACCAACAGCTACGGCGCAAAGCTGAACGCATGGCTCATTGCCCAGCTTACCGCCGATACCCCGCTGGGCGCTTACAGCCGGAACAAGGCAAAGCCCACCTACAAGCAGTTCTACGGCGATGCCGCAAACCCGGACTATGTGCCCTCCAGCTACGCCGCACCCACCCAGACCAGCAAGCTGTGGCCTGCCTTTACCGATGCCAACAGCACGGTATGGAACGGCTCCGCCTTCGGCAACGTGGGCGGCAACGACAAGATCTCCGGCGGCGATTTCACCGCCGCTGTCGATGGCCAGAGTATCACGCTGGGCGTTGCCAACAACCGCGGCAAGATTGCATCCACGGTGGACGGCCTGATGATGTACTACGTTCAGCTGCCCGCCGGTACCAACTTCACCCTGACCGCTAAGGCCACCGTGAACAAGCTGGCAAAGAACAATCAGGTCTCTTTCGGTCTGATGGCACGCGACGAGATGTACGTGGATACCAGCATCTCCGACCCTATGGGCGATTACGTGGCAGTCGGCACCCGGAATCAGGGCGCGATCAACTGCTTTGGCCGCAAGAGCGGCGCACTGTACGATGGCCCTGCTGCAACGGTCAAGTACGGCACAGGCGACACCGTAGATCTGAAGCTCGTAGGCACCGCTGACGGCTTTACCCTGACCTACGGCAATAACGAGACCGCCTCGGCCGGTTTTGACTACGCACTGACCGCTGTGGACTCCGATTACATCTACGTCGGCTTCTACGCTGCACGCAACGCAAACATCACCTTCAGCGATATCCAGCTGACCACCAGCGGCGTTTCCTCTGCTTCCGGCTCCTGCCTGAAGACCGCCTGGAACCACATCGTCAGCATCTTCACTTTCTGAGCAAAGCCCCTTGCAGGCTTGTGAATAACACCTGAATAAACATCCACCAGCCGAGCTGGTGGTTTTTCATATGCGGGCATAGCCCTCTGTTCTTGGCGTTGCGTAAAACGCACAAGACAGGCATTATCAGTTGCCAACGGAGTCTCTCGATGAAGTCCTAAAATTATCTAAAACCTGTCCAATTTCCTTCTGGAGCAAGTCGTTCTACGAACTTCATGTCTTTTGAAGCTAAAATTGGCACTCCTTAGACCTAACAGCTACTATTCGAGATGATTACAGTTTATATCAAATTACTCACCGATAAAATCTTTTTGGAACCACTCGCCTAGCGAGTGGTTTTCGGCATACAAAAAAGACCAGAGTTTGATAGCCTTTCGGCTGAAAACTCTGGTCTTTTGCCTTGCGCCCCTGCGGCACTCCATGCAGAGACAGGCGCAACTGATGTCTCTGCATGGACAGACAAACGCCTCCCCGTGTAGAGCAGAAGAACTATTGGCAGCGCTGTAGGCCATACCGACACCGAGATGACTGAGCATTATCTCCATGTTCAGGAATCCATTCGGCAGAGTGCGA
>OLSH01001057.1_pt1 | contig 16593 bp, 8 predicted proteins | sample 1643221 | NCBI WGS metagenome assembly OLSH01 (sample SAMEA3136681, study PRJEB25190) | human gut metagenome | biome: human gut; feature: human-associated habitat; material: faeces | place: Austria | collected 2013 | reverse complement strand
TTACAGCTACATATGGTTTATTAGGTACAAGACCAAGTGGTAAGCTTAAGTCTTTTAAGCTTTCACCAAGGGCAATGCGTGTTGCACATTCTACCATATTGATACCTGTAACCTTAGAAATGAATGGTACAGTACGGCTAGAACGAGGGTTAACTTCGATAACGTTAAGTTCACCATCAGCCACGATATATTGAATATTAAGTACACCTTTAACATTAAGGCCTACTGCAATACGACGTGTATAATCAACGATTTGATCAATCAATTCTTGGCTCAAATGTTGAGCTGGATAAACGGCCATGGAGTCACCAGAGTGAACACCGGCGCGTTCGATTTGTTCCATAATACCAGGGATACATACATCGGTACCGTCAGAAATAGCGTCAACCTCTACCTCCATACCAACCATGTAACGGTCGATAAGAACAGGATGCTCCTTAGATGCTACTACGGCTTCCTTCATGTATACATCAAGCTCTTTATCGTTGTATACGATTTCCATCGCACGACCGCCCAATACATAAGAAGGGCGAACGATTAACGGGTATTTCAACTTTTTAGCTGCTTCTTGTGCTTCTTCATCAGAGGTTACCAAAGCACCTACTGGGCGAGGGATACCAAGTTTCGCCAACAATTCATCAAAGCGTTCACGGTCTTCCGCCATATCGATGCTATCTACGGATGTACCAAGGATTTTGACGCCACGTTCTGCCAATGGGCCTGCCAAATTGATAGCCGTTTGACCACCAAATTGAGCAATGACGCCCGCTGGCTGTTCTTTATTGATGATTTCCATAACATCGTCCACAGTCAATGGCTCAAAGTATAAAGAGTCAGAAATATCAAAGTCAGTAGACACTGTTTCTGGGTTGTTATTAATCATAATAGATTGGTAACCCGCTTTACGAAGGGCCCAAGAGGAATGTACGGAACAGTAATCGAACTCTACGCCTTGACCAATACGAATCGGGCCAGAACCAAGTACCACTACGGATTTTTCGCCTAGTGGTTTAACTTCGTCTTCTTGTGCATAAGCACTATAATAGTACGGTGTTTTAGATTCAAATTCAGCCGCACATGTATCTACGTATTTATATGTTGGAAGAATATTCCATTCTTTACGTTTTGCACGAACATCTTCTACAGTTGTATTAGCATAACGAGCGATAACAGAATCAGTGAAGGAATAACGTTTTGCTTTGCGCAATACATCCTCTGTTAAACCTTGCTCAGCCAATGCTTTTTCCACAGTAACAATGTTTTTAATTTTTTCAATAAAGAATGTATCAATTTTTGTAATATAGTGGATTTTTTCTACACTAATTCCCTTGCGAAGAGCTTCTGCTACAACATAGATACGTTCATCATCTACTAAATGTAAACGTTCGATCAATTGTTCCATAGACTCATGAGCGATTTTCTTAAGCTCAATATGGTCTAAACCAATTTCCAAGGAACGAATTGCTTTAAGTAAGGAGCCTTCCAAAGAACGGTCGATGGCCATAACTTCGCCAGTGGCTTTCATTTGTGTGCCCAAGGTACGATCTGCCAAGTTGAATTTTTCAAAAGGCCAGCGTGGAAACTTAGTTACTACATAGTCAAGAGTCGGCTCAAAGCATGCTTTAGTTTCACCGGTTACAGCATTTGTAATTTGATCCAATGTCATGCCTACTGCAATTTTTGCTGCTACTTTCGCAATTGGGTACCCAGTTGCCTTAGATGCCAATGCAGAGGAACGAGATACGCGAGGGTTTACTTCGATAACAATATATTCGTTGCTATTTGGATTCAAAGCGTATTGTACGTTACAACCGCCTTCGATTTTCAAATAACGGATAATCTCTACAGATGCGGTACGCAGCATTTGGTATTGAATATCGTTCAAGGTTTGGCTTGGTGCCACAACGATAGAATCCCCAGTATGCACACCAACAGGGTCAATATTTTCCATATTACATACGATGATGCAGTTATCTGCACTATCGCGCATTACTTCGTATTCAATCTCTTTCCAGCCTGCAACGGAACGTTCTGCTAGAATTTGGTGAATTGGTGAAAGTTTCAAACCACGACGTGTGATTTCATACATTTCATCTTCATTATGGGCAATACCTCCACCAGTACCGCCTAATGTGTATGCAGGACGGATGATAATAGGATACCCAATACGATTAGCAAAGGCTACTGCTTCTTCAAGATCGTTAAAGATATCGGATTCAGGAACCGGTTGGTTGATTTCCTTCATCGCTTCTTTGAAAAGCTCACGGTCTTCCGCTTGTTTAATGGCTTCAAGAGTTGTACCAAGAAGTTTTACACCATATTCTTCTAATACGCCAGCTTCAGACAATTGTACCGCCATATTAAGACCTACTTGACCACCTAATGTAGCCAACAAGCCCCAAGGGCGTTCTTTTTTTATAACTTCTGTTACGAATTCAAGACTAATCGGTTCTACATATACGCGGTCTGCAATATCTGTATCAGTCATAATAGTAGCAGGGTTGGAGTTAACTAATACTACTTTATAACCCTCTTCTCGAAGGGAACGGCATGCTTGTGTACCAGCATAATCAAACTCTGCAGCTTGACCGATAATAATTGGACCAGAACCAATTACAAGTACTTTTTTTGCTTCTGAGGTCATATTATTTTCCCTTTCTCATTAAGTCTTCAAATTCGTCAAATAAATATAGGTTATCAGTAGGTCCTGGGGATGCTTCTGGATGGTATTGTACGGAGAAGATTGGCAATTCTTTATGACGCATACCTTCTACGGTACCATCATTTACACTACGATGTGTAATTTCTACGAAATCTGGCAAAGAAGTATCATCTACCGCATAACCATGGTTTTGAGATGTAATATATACCCGACCAGTACGTAAATCTTGTACAGGATGGTTAGAACCACGGTGACCAAATTTCAATTTGAATGTGGTACCACCATAAGCTTGTGCCAATACTTGATGCCCCATACAGATGCCAAAGATTGGTTTCTTACCAAACATTTTCTTTACTTCTTCTACTGCATAGCCAAGATCTTGAGGGTCTCCAGGGCCATTAGATAAAAAAATACCATCTGGATTTGCTGCCAACACATCTTCAGCCTTAGCATCTGCAGGAAATACAGTAAGACGACAGCCTGCAGCTTCTAGAGAGCGAAGGATATTTTCCTTTACACCATAATCCATTACCGCTACGTGGAATTCAGCATTTTTATCGCCACGCATACCTTGCCATTTTGTAGTTACACGCATAACTTGATCTGTTGGCAAGTCTTGTTTAAACAATTTTTGAATATCCTCCATAGGGTAATCAGAGCGTACGAGTACGCCCTTCATTACACCATGGTTACGAAGAACACGTGTAATCGCACGTGTATCTACATCATAAAGGCAAGGGATGCCGTGCAAACGAAGATACTCACTAAATAACCCCTCATTTTGCCAGTTAGATGGAAAGTCACATAGTTCACCTACAATAAAACCTTTACAATATGGCTTAGGACCTTGAGTGATAGAATTTAAAGTACCATAATTACCAATTAAAGGATAGGTTAATGTAATAATTTGATCCGCATAGGATGGGTCAGTCAAGATTTCTTGATACCCGGTCATACCTGTGTTAAATACAACTTCACCTACCGTTGGGGCGCCACCTAATAAGGAACCTTCAAACACGGAACCATCTTCAAGAACTAACTTGCCTTTCATTATAAGACTACGCCCTCCTTCATAACAATTTTGCCATCAACTACTGTAAGTTTAGCTTTACCTGTAACAGTCATACCATCAAATGGGCTAACTTTACCTTTTGTATAAAATTTATTTCTATCTACTGTCCACTTTTCAGTTGTAGAGAATACAGTAATATCCGCTGGCTTACCAACTTCAAGAACACCTGCATCAAGGTGCATCAACTCAGCTGGTCGAGTACTCATATAGTACACAACTTGATCAATGCTAAGTTTATCAGGACCATATGCATTTGTAATAACCGCTGCCAAAGATGTTTCGAGGCCACTGAAACCATTTGGTGCACAGCAGAATTCATGGTCTTTTTCTTCGTATGCATGTGGTGCATGGTCTGTAATAATCGCATCGATTGTGCCATCTTTCAAGCCTTCTAATAATGCTTGGCGATGATCTTCTGAGCGAATTGGAGGAGCCATTTTAAATGCTGGATTATATTCGCGTAGGTATTCATCTGTGAAAGACAAATGTTGGCTTGTAACTTCACAGGTTACATTAAGGCCTTTAGCCTTCGCACGGCGCACCATATCTACAGTATTTTTACTACTTACGTGAGCAATATGGATATGACCACCTGTCATTTCAGATAACAAGATATCACGAGCAACAGCCAAATCTTCAGCTACTGCAGGGCGACCAATAACACCTAATTCATAAGAAACAATACCTTCATGCATATGGCCATTTTTAGTCAATGTAATATCTTCTGCATGGTCGATAACCATCTTATTAAACATGGACGAGTATTCTAAAGCACGACGCATAAATGCAGCATTTTCTACATAGTGGCCATCATCGGAGAAAGCTACTACACCAGCTTCTGCCATATCCCCCATTTCAGCAAGTTCCTTACCTTCAAGACCTTTTGATACAGCACCAATAAATTCTACCTTAACAACACCAGTAAGTTCGGCTTGCTTTTGCAACCCTCTTACGAGCGCAGCATTATCTACCACAGGATTTGTGTTAGCCATAGTTACAACACGTGTGAAACCACCTGCAGCAGCGGCTTGTGTACCGGAGTGGAAATCTTCTTTCGCTTCTTGACCTGGTTCACGCAAATGTGTGTGAATATCGATAAGACCAGGTGCTACGATAAGCCCTGTTGCATCATAAACTTCAGCACCTTCAGCACTCAAGTTTTGACCGATGGCCACAATTTTACCATCTTTTACGAGAACATCTGCTACTTCGTTTTGTTTTTTTGCCGGATTAACTACCGTACCATTTTTAATAAGCAAGCTCACTACCGTCACCTCCGATAATAGTTAAGTACAATACAGCCATACGTACAGCTACGCCATTACGTACCTGTTCTTGAATTACGGATTGATCAGAATATGCTACATCTGGTGCAATTTCAAGGCCGCGGTTCATAGGACCTGGATGCATTACCATTACATCATCTTTAGCTAATTTTAATACATCATTGTTAATACCAAAGATACGAGCATATTCTCTATTTGTAGGATACAATGCAGAATGAATGCGTTCTAATTGAATGCGAAGTACGTTAACTACATCTGCATTAGCCACTGCTTCACGAATATCATGGTGTACGGTAACACCTAATTTTTCAAGTTCTGGATATACCATTGTACGAGGACCAGCCAGATGTACATCAGCCCCCATTTTTGTAAGTCCATAAATGTTGGAGCGGGCTACGCGACTATGCATTATATCGCCAAGGATAACCACCTTTAATCCTTCAATAGATTCCTTTTTCTCTAAGATAGAATACATGTCTAGTAATGCTTGTGTTGGATGCTCATGAGCGCCATCACCTGCGTTAATGATAATAGGATCTACGGCTTTCGTAGCGTATAAAGGTGCACCTTCTGCGCTGTGGCGCATTACGATAGCATCTGTACCCATGTAGGACATAGTTAATAATGTATCGCGGAAGCTTTCACCTTTACCCATGGAAGATCCACTAGGAGAAAGATTGATTACGTCAGCCCCTAAATATTTTCCGGCTAACTCAAAGGAACTACGAGTACGAGTACTTGGTTCCATAAAAAGGTTAATAATGGATTTCCCCTTTAATAGTGGAACCTTCTTGTCATTAGAAAGAACGATTTTCTTCATTTTCTTTGCCACATCTAAAATCAATTTGATTTCTTCAGGTGACACATTTTGCAAACCCAATAAATCTTTGCCTTTTAGGCTAACTTGTCCCATGATTTCCTCCTAACTCACGTAACAAAAAAGACCTTTTGCCCAGGGCAAAAGGTCAAATAGTTTGCACAAAGAAGCCCCTATGGGCACTTCAACTATATTCCTTTCTCAGCCTCTCTGGACTAAATTAAAAGGTATTGTATTATGCAATGGTCTCTCGTACCATATATGCATTTTCTTTATTTATTGTACTGAATCCACCTTTGAAAGTCAATGTAAAACACAAAATTCATATGGATTTTAAAAAGAGGACAAGCATATAAAATTGCTTGTCCTCTCTATATTTAAACAGCTATTAATTCACTCCTATATCTTAAACTTTAATCTAAAATTTCTTTTTTAGAAATTAAGGGTCTTAACCTAATGGATATAATCTTGGTGGGTTTTCTTCATCATTTTGCTGTTCATTTTGTGGAGTATATGGCATTTGATCTTGTTGCGGCTCATTCGCTACAGGATTTATCTGCACATATTGCTGATTTGGCGACAATTGAGGTTGACGTTGCTCACGACGACGTGTATTTTGAGATGCAGTCGGTTTAGGTTTTGTTAACTCATCAATGGATACAGCATTTGGAATAGTTACATTTGATGTATCCCCATGAATATCATCAAGTTCACTGAAGGAAGGAGTCCTCTTAGATGCTTGAGCAGCCTTACGTTCGGCTTCAAGTTGTTGACGGGCAAGTTCTGCACGACGACGAGCGCTTTCTTGTTGATCTCGAACACGTTGAATCGCTTCAGCACGCTCTTTTGCTTTACGCTCTATTTCAGCTTGAGCCAACGCTTGTTGACGGGCAGCTTCAGCTTTACGTTCTGCCTCTAGTTGCGCTTTATATCGTTCCTCAGCAAGGCGTCGTGCCTCGGCTGCTTGACGTTCTGCTTCAGCTCGTTCTGCAGCAAGTCGCTCTTGCTCTGCCTTACGAGCTCCCGCCGCTATGCGAGCCGCCTCTGCTTTACGAGCCTCTTCGGCACGTCTTGCTTCTTCTATGCGACGAGCTTCTTCGGCTCTACGCACTTCTTCGGCACGTTTAGCCTCTGCAGCAATACGAGCTTCTTCAGCACGGCGCGCTGCTTCGAGTCGTTCCTGTTCAGCTCTACGTTGTGCCTCTAGTCTAGCTGCTTCTGCTTTACGAGCTTCTTCTGCTCTACGTGCTTCTGCTTCTAAACGAGCTTGTTCAGCTTTACGCGCCGCTTCAATTCTCGCAGCTTCAGCTTTGCGTGCTTCCTCTGCTCGTTTTGCTTCTGCTGCTACGCGAGCGGCCTCAGCTTTACGTTCCGCTTCAATTCGAGCTTCTTCTGCTCTACGCGCTTCCTCCGCACGACGAGCCTCTTCTGCTTTTCTTGCTGCTTCCATTTGTTGTGCTTCCAAAGCAGCCTTAGCCTCTGCCGCTCTACGAGCATCTTCTTGACGCTTCGCTTCAAGAGCGGCTTGCTCAGCAGCACGTTGTGCTTCTAAAGCAGCTTTCGCTTCTGCTGCTTTACGAGCTTCTTCGGCACGTTTTGCTTCCAATGCTTCCTGCTCGGCTTTACGTTGTGCTTCTAAACGAGCTCTAGCCTCAGCAGCCAAGCGTTCCTCTTCGGCCTTTTTGGCCTCTAAAGCAGCTTTTTCTGCTGCTCTTTGCGCTTCAAAGCGTGCCTTAGCTTCGGCCGCTTTTCTTTCTTCCTCCGCTTTGCGTGCGGCCTCAATACGAGCAGCTTCAATTCTACGTTCTTCTTCAAGACGTTTTGCTTCCGCTGCTAGTCGAGCTTCTTCTGCTTTACGAGCCGCCTCTAGCCGATCTGCTTCCGCTTTTCTCGCTGCCTCGATACGTGCCATTTCAGCTTTACGAGCCGCTTCCGCCTTGCGAGCTTCCTCTGCTTTACGCTCTGCTTCGGCTTTTTCAGCCATCTTGCGCTCAATTTCAGCATGCTTGGCTTCTGCAGCCTTTCGCAACATTTCGGCTTTTTCTGCAGCTAGTCGAGCCTCTTCAGCTTTTTTACGAGCTAATGCTTCTTTCTCATCTTTTGCCTTTTTAAGTTGTGCTTCTTTTTTTACATCTGCTACAGCTTTATCGCTCAACTTTTTAGTTTCTTCATGAGCAATTGTTTCTGCCCGCTTAGCTGGACTTTCAATAGTAGATTTTTTAGTATCTACTGCTCCTTTATCTCCATCTTTACCACCTACAGTGCCTACAGGTATTTGTGTGCCTCCTTGAGTTGGATGCCCTAAAATGTCTTTAACATCTTTCGGCACATTAACAGCAATAGTTTGATGTTTTTGTGGATTTGCAAGAGATTCAGGAATTAACAAGAAACGAATTGGCAAATTCGATGCACCGGCTGGCATAAAGTTTAATGTTAATAAATCGCCCGCATTATAGTTCCCTAAAAGACGGCTATCTAATATAGTACCTTCCCCTAATGCGGAAATACCATCTTCACCACCAATGTGATAAGTTCGTGTATCGGTCTGTCCCCGTCTAGCACCTTGTTGATGCAATGCTTTTACCATAAAGGAACCAGAATAAGGTCCCCCAAGAGGGTTAAAATACAGTCTAAACGGTTCATTCCCCTTTGTAGGAATTTTTAACGTATACGATACGCCATAGTTACCACGGTCACGAACAAATGCTTTATTTTGCATTTCGTCTACACCATTGATAAACGTATCCTCTCGGTCATTACCAATTTCTACAAAGGCACCGCCTAAAGCGGTGTCGAATGGTGTAGTAACCTCCATATTACGTTTAGCACCAGTATAAGTACCGCGTAATTGTATTTCATCAATAGGAAGGTTTTTCACCCAATGTGATGCATCTACAGGGTCCATCCCCATAGGCAACATCATGACACGCGCAAATATAGGCCCTTCTGTTTTAATATCTACAATACCCGTAAATAATGCATCTCGATTTACCGGTGTATTTTCTAAGTCACTAAAGATTAATTGGCGCCCTTGTGGTGGGATGCTAAGAGAATATAATGGTCTTGCATCTGGGCTTTCATTAAGAGGTTGCTCCAAATCCTTTCGAGACAAATCACGACCTGCTGCAAAATAATCAGGTGTAGCTACAGATTTTAATTGTCTCATGACATGTACTGAAGTTGGATAAGCCGTTTGGTTTTCTAAGACGATAGCAATCTTGTGAGGTAAATCCATTTCATTTACATGATAGAAATAGATACGACCATTACCATTAATTGTACCTGCACTTAACGTACCTCCTACAGGTCCTACATATTCAGGACTATCCGATAGGAGCAATGTATCCGTTTGAGACACCAACGATGGTGGCAACGGAGAAAACTGAAAATATCCAATTGATTGTAAATCTATATCACGAGCTTCTACATGGCCTGTAAGGGCAGCCATGGCGGCCATAGCCGCAGCTACACAATATCTTGATTTATAGGAAAACATATATTATTACCTCTATACTTCTTCGAGCCCCAACGGGTCATACGTAAGTGCTAATGCTTCAATCTTCTTTAGTCGATGGCCAATTCCAGATTTAGATAGTTCCCCCTCCATCAACTCTTCAAGCTCTTTTAAACTCGCTTCAGGATTCTCCCACCGAAGTCTTGCAACGACGCGCAACTTTTCAGGTAATTCTTCAATACCGATTTCTCTATCAATAATACGGATTGCTTTTACCTGACGAACTGCTGCATCCACAACCTTCTGTAAATTTGCCGTCTCACAGTTGACTTGACGATTAATTTGATTCCGTACGGTTTTCATAATCCGCACGTTTTCAAATTCCATAAGCGCCGATTGAGCACCCATGATTTGCAAACAATTTGTTACTGCATCCCCTTCTTTAAGATATACTACATACTCGTCCTTCCGCTCCGTTAGACCAGCGTGAATGTGAAAGAGTCGTAATACATGAATAATTTCCCTCGCAAAAGTCTCATTCCCCGTCATAAACTCAAGATGGTAATCACTTTGTGGTTTATTAACAGAGCCTCCCCCTAAAAAAGCTCCCCTTAAAAAGGCACGTCGTGCTTCCATTGATTTGAGCCAACTGCGAGGGATTTGTTCGGTTACAGGCCATAAAGCGAGATCCTCTAAAGCCTGTCTCCCCTCTATAGAAGGTTCCACAGAGAGCGTATACATATTTTTTTTACGCAGGTTTAAACCTTGTCGTACTAATACATTTGTAGGTAATTCGTATTGCTTTTTCAAAATACCAAGCAACCGACGAGCTACTGCATTATTAGCCGTAGCCAAACGAATGCCAACGGCACCTTTCATCCCCAAAATGATAGATCCGCTCATACGCAATAAGCAAGACGCTTCAATTTTCATGGCCACATCCGCATCACTAGAGGCTTCATATTGGCATAATTCATTTTTTACATCTTCTGCAAATGACATGGACATCCCTTCTCATTAATGATCATCTCGTTGAAGATAATATTCTAAGATATGCGGTTCAGTGTTAGATTGCATAGCATGAATGATATCCATAATAACTTTACCTAACCGTTCAGGATCGTGAACAGCTGGTTTTTGAGGATTAATTAAGGTAGCTCGTATAGTGCGGATTCCTTTGTCTTGTAACTTTTTAGTATCTAATACCAATGGTTCAGATCCTACAGCACTATATTGTTCAACCATTTGAATTGGCAACGGCCCATCATTGGCAAGAACAGTATCTATAATTCCTTCTCCGCCATGAGCAATTAAAGCCTCTACATGGTCATTTAATGTGTAGCCTGTGGTTTCACCCGGTTGTGTCATAACATTAGCAATATAGATTTTATTAGCCTTACTGGCACGTACATGAGAGGCCAATTTATCAGTTAGTAAATTTGGGATAATGCTTGTATATAAACTACCAGGACCTAAAATAATCACATCCGCTTCATCAATGGCACGTAATGCAGCCCCCTCTGGCTTAGGCAATGCTGGATCACTATAGATATGACGAATCCGTTTACCCGAGTGTGGTATATTACTTTCACCTTCTACAATAGTGCCATCTGTCATCTCTGCACGCAATTTAATGAACTCTGTAGAGGAAGGAATTACACGACCACGGACACGCAACAATTTACTAGCCGCTTCAAGAGCTTCTTCAATATCTCCATCGTAAACTTGAGCAAGCGCAGTGATAAAGAGATTACCAAAGCTGTGTCCAGAAAGCTCATTTTCCCCTTCGAAGCGGTAACGGAATAAGTTCTCCATTACCCCTTCTTGTTCAGCTAGTGATACTAAACAGTTTCTTAAATCACCAGGTGCTATCATTTGAAAATCTTCTCGCAAGCGGCCAGAAGAACCTCCATCATCAGCAACTGTTACAATCGCAGATAGGTTTGATGTATGTGATTTCAAACCACGCAATAAATTTGATAAGCCTGTACCCCCACCGATTACTACAATTTTAGGGCCCTTATCGAGTCGGATATTTTGAAAGATAATATCTGATACCTTGCTGTCAGGATTAGGTAGTACCGCACGAATAATCGTTTTTATAACTTTACTCGTACCGATGAGCATTAATACAGCGCCAATCGATAATACTACAGCCCCTACAGCAATGAGTACATTATAATTGTAAAAGCCCGTCATATTATAAGAAAAGGCAAGTACAATATCTTCAAGAACCGCAAGCCATTGATAGTTAAACATCAAGGAAATGCCAATAATTAAAAGGCCTACACCACAACTAAATAGGGCAAGCCAACGTTTTATATTTAGACCCGGAATTAGCCACCGGAACCATCCTTTTCGCAACATAATCCCCCCTACCTAGTTATCAAGTGTTATAATTTCATGAGGATTATAATCTTCTTCTACATTATTTTTCATCATATCTCTATGTTCAACAGTTACACGATATCCTTTTTCTAACAAGTGGGAGTATAGAGCCTCTGCCATAGCTACAGATCTATGCATACCACCTGTGCAACCTACTGCCACAATAAACTGAGATTTCCCTTCTTGTTCATAATTTGGTACAAGGAAGTCCATGGTATCAAAGTAACGTTTTTTAAATTCCTCGGTTACTTCAAAGGAATGGATATATTCATTCACTGCTTTCACACGACCTGTTTTATGACGAAACTCAGGAATATAAAATGGATTAGGTAGAAAACGAACATCCCATACCATATCTGCATCGAGAGGAATACCATACTTAAAACCAAAGCTCACTACAGTAATCGCCATACCATGAGCTTCATCAACTTGAGCAAAGCGCGTTTTTAAATACTCTTTCAAGCTAGCCGTCTTCATATTAGTGGTATCAATAATAAAATCTGCTTTATGGCGCACAGAGTTAAGAATTTGGCGTTCTTTTTTTAGCCCTGTTGTAATTAGCCCATTAGGAGCCAATGGATGACTCCGTCGACTTTCCTTATATCGACGAATCAAAGTCTCATCTGTAGCATCCATAAATACAATTTCAAAATCTACCTTCATATCTTTTAATGTATCTAAAGATGAAGAAAGAGCTTCAAAAAATTCGCCCCCCCGAATATCTACAACAAGAGCAACGCGATTAGTCCGTTCTCCACCTTGTCGGCAAATTTCACTTAATTTAGGAATCAGCACAGGGGGAATATTATCAATACATAAATACCCCATATCTTCTAAAGCTTGCAATACTTGAGTTTTGCCGGCACCTGACATACCTGTAACTATTAACAAACGAAATGCTTCCATAGTTTTACTCCATTATAAAAGATTATCTTTAATCCAATGGGCTACTCCATCGTCATTATGATGGCCACAAATTGTATGAGCCACAGATTTTACATGATCTGTAGCGTTTTCAACAGCTACAGAGTAACCTGTTTTACGTAGCATAGAAATATCATTTTCTGCATTACCAAAAGAAACGATATGTTCTAAACTAATATGATTATCTAAAGCTAGTTGTGTCAAAGCACGCCCCTTTGACACATTAAGGGCAACGATTTCTAAAAAGTCTTTTTGGCTACGAACTAGATTAACCAAATCGCCCACTTCAGGAGTCAAAGTATCAATAATTTGATCAATCCCCTCTACTGTATCAATAGCGATTAGCTTATTTGGTTCAGACTCTAAAGTATATAACCCATCACCTAAAAACTCTGCTTTCGCTCCCGTTTGAACTTCATAGAGATCGGACTGCCATGTTTTATGATGACATAGCAAATGATCATCTATATAGGATTGTATATGCCAATCATATTGTTTTGCTAATTCATAAATACGCTGTACAGCCTCAACAGAAACGGTCTGCTCAAATAGTTTACACCCTGTTTCTAATTCTTGAATGAGTCCTCCAGAGAACAAAATCATGGGTACATTACCAAGCTTTAAAGCAGAACCAATAGGCTTTGCCGTTTGATACATCCGTCCCGTAGCAATGGTAACAACGATGCCCCTTTGCTGTAAACGATGTAACACATCTACTGTATAGTCAGATACAGTATTATCACTGCGTACCAAGGTTTCATCACAATCAATGGCAACCATTTTAATATGAGAAAAAGAAGGATTCATGTTTGCCTCCTTTATAAAAATTTTAAATACTCTTTATTATACCATTAATAGTGGCTATATAGATAGAAATTAGCGGTAAGAACTCTAATAATGATTAGAAAGTATAGTCATAAAACTTTCATTAAATGCAAAATCCTCTATTATCAATTAATTATTATTTCTTAATCAATTGTATAATATTAATAAAACACTATAATAAACACTTCATATAATTTTCATTTAACTTTATATTAAACACAAAAAAGAGACTCCCGAAGAAGTCTCTTTCATATAATTAACTATCAAATTAGAATTTGTAGTTAAGGTCTGCACGGTAAAAGTCACCTTTGTCAGTACCATCTTGAGTTTTCCAGTCGAAACCATAGTTAGCAGATAAACCAACGTTATTTTGCAATGCATAGTCAACGGAAGCCATCCAACCTTTAGCATCTGTAGTGTAGAATTGATTATAAGTAGTATCTACAATTGGTGCATTTTTCTTTTGGTTGAAGTATTGACCTTTTACGCCCCAAGTACCTGCTTTTTTGATGTCGTAGTTACCAAAGCCAAGACCTGCAGTCCAAGCTTGAGAGTCGTCTACATGGGAATCTTTCAACCATTCGCCACCAACCCAAACTTTGTCGAAGTTAGCATCAGCATTGAAGCCATAGATGTTTTTGTAACCATTATCAGTATCTTGATTTACACGGTCGTAGAAACCGCCTACCATAGTGTGTTTACCTACTTTACCAGTTAAACCAATATATGTGTTAGTTACATTTTGATCTTTTGTTAATTCGTTACCATTGGTATTATTGGCAACAATTCTACCATTATCACCGGATACCATGTAACCGTATGCAGCTTGTACATTAATTTTATCGTTGCCAACATTCAATTGAGCACCGTCGAATGTGCCGTCGAACATCAAGCCGCCACCGAAGGATTGACCGAAACGACCAGCTTTAGCGGATACGCGTTCGCCGAATTTATGGTTTACATAAGCGCGGTCAATTGTAGCATCTGCTTTATCTTCATTTTCAGAATTGCCTAATTCGAAGTTACCAGAAGTCAAACGAACTACAGCGTCTGTACGATCGTTTACTTTTGCGTTGAATTGTACACGTGCACGAGCGTCAAATTTGGATTTAGCATGTTCAGCATCTTTGTAACGAAGACGAGCATCACCAGTAACTTTTACATTACCAACGCGGTCTTCCAAGCGAGCTACACGAACGCCCAAGTTGTTCAATTCGTTGGAGAATTCATCAGCCAAACGGTTGATCATAGCTTGTTGTTCAGCGTTAGCGCGGTCTTGGTTAGCCATAGCTTTAGCTACCATTTGAGCCATTTCGTAACGAGTGATGTTATTTTGGCCTTTGAAAGTACCATCTGGGTAACCATTGATAACACCAGCGTTAGCCAATTGAGAAACTGCTTGGTATGCCCAAGAATCTGGAGTTACGTCGGAGAATGGGTTAGCTGCGAATGCAGTAGTTACACCCAATACTGCTGTTGCTGCAAAGATTGCTGCGAATTGTTTTTTCATAGTTAAATTCCTTCTTTCTGAAAAAAATAGAAAATAAAATGTTACAAGTCATAACATTCACATTCTACTCAGTTCTTCAGATTAAGAATCTTTGGGAGTGTCCACGTTTCCTCGCCACATTCTACATCGAAGTTCTTCATTTCATGTGTTTGCTACTTCTCGTACGGTGATATTAGCACAACCACTTTTTCGTGTAAACCCTTTTTTCTCAATTGTGTTCTCATTATCTTGTTTTTATAACTTAAAATGCTTGCTAAGTTAGATTTTATCTAGTCTTATAGGATATAATTTTTTTCATAAAAAAATTTAATTTTATATCCTTTTCTATTAATTGAGAATTTTTATTATATTTTTCATTAAGTTAAACTTATTAATATATATATAATTAATAAGAAATTTATCTTTCTATACAGAAAGATTTTATAAATATATCCTACAATATAAGGGATATAATTCTTGATAACCACTAAATTATTCGATTACTTTTAATATTATGTATTTATAAAACATTTTACTATATATATATACTATTATATATAAAATAATTCATAATACTTTTATGCAACAAAAAAAGACTTCCGAAGAAGTCTTTTTTTGTTTGTGAGGGAATTAGAATTTGTAATTTAATTCTGCACGATAGAAATCGGAAAGATCATTACCGCTTTGGTCTTTAGAGTTGAAGCCATAACCTGCGGATAAACCTACGTTATCTTGTACTGCGTAGTCTACGCTAGCCATGTAACCTTTGTAACCATTAGATGTATTTGTTAAATCATATGCTTGATCCCAAGTGGAACTTACGATTGGTGCATTAGCTTTTTGGTTGAAGTATTGACCTTTCACATCCCATGTACCTTTTTTAGCGATGTCGTAGTTACCATAGCCAAGACCTGCTGTCCAAGCTTGAGAATTATCTACGTTGGAAGCTTTCAACCATTCACCGCCAGCCCACAATTTATTTTTACGGAAGTCCGCATTGAAACCGTAAACATCTTGTTTATCGGAATTAACTGTTACACCATTATGGTTCAAGTTGCCGCTAGATAATCTGGAGTAGAAACCACCAACGGAGGATTCTTTACCAACTTTACCTTTTAAGCCTACATAGGATACAGATGGGTTATCAGATTTGGAGTTGCCATCAGCAGCACCATCAATCATATAACCATACGCACCTTGTACTTGAACTTTATCATTACCTACGTTCAATTGTGCACCATCAAATGTATCATCGTACATCAAACCGCCACCAATTGTTTGTTGGAAACGACCAGCTTTAGCAGATACGTTGCTACCAAATTTGTGATCTACGTAAGCACGATCGATTGTTGCTTGAGAACCTTTAGTAGAGTCACCAAATTCGTAATTACCTTTTACACGAACAACTGCTTGTGTTTTATCATTTACATTAGCATTGAATTGTACACGTGCACGGCCGTCAGTTAAAGATTTACTATTAGCTTTGTAAACACCTTTGTCTTCAGAACCTTGATAACGGATACGAGCATCACCAGTTACCTTTACATTACCTACACGGTCTTCTAAGCGAGATACTCGAACTCCGAGGTTGTTCAACTCGTTAGAGAACTCATCTGCCAAGCGGTTAATCATAGCTTGTTGTTCAGCGTTAGCACGGTCTTGGTTAGCCATAGCTT